>Ga0335072_10001039_pt1 | contig 47644 bp, 45 predicted proteins | sample Lox_Sample_21_FD_206725 | JGI IMG/M metagenome (GOLD analysis project Ga0335072, IMG submission 206725) | Soil microbial communities from Loxahatchee National Wildlife Refuge, Florida, United States - Lox_Sample_2.1 | ecosystem: Environmental > Terrestrial > Soil > Wetlands | place: USA...
TGCGCGGAAAACTTGAGACCGGTCCCCGACGTGACGCCTGTTTGCGTGAGGACGTCACGAAATGATGGCCCGGTCGTCGAGGTAGGCGGAATCTGCACCGGTATGCCCTGCGGGCGAACCGGCGAGATGGTACTCGGTGGAATGATACTGATGGATTCAGGGATCTTGGGATCCATCTCAGCCGCCGCTGCTTCCGGTCGGCACGATCGCCGTAATCTGGTTCATCTGGAAGAGCTCTGGGCTTCCGTCGGAACCGGTGATTATTTGTCCGTTGCTGCCGGTCAACGCGAACTCGGGTGTACCGTTGACAACCTGGATTCCAGTGACCACGCCGGTCGTGGAAGTGCTGCCGGAGGTCGAGTTCGGATTGTTGACCGCTACCGTCAACCCGATCAGGCTGGCCGCCTGCGAAACCGCAAACGTACTCTGGAAGCTCTGGAAAGAGTCTGCAAGAGTGACCTGCGATTGCAGCGCCTGGAACTGCGCGAGCTGGGTAACGGACTGCGTCGAGTCCATGGGATTGAGTGGATCTTGATTCTGAAGCTCAGTCGTCAGCAGCGAGAGAAAAGCCGTCGCGCCCAACGTCTGCCCCGTACCGGTTTGTGCCGGCGTGGTGCTGGTTGAGGTTACGAGCGGGCTTTGAGTCGAAGACCCGACTCCTGCCATTTGTGCTGCTCCTAAGCGAGTGCGTTCAGCCACTGCATCGCAGCTATCTGCGTTGACGGTGGACCGTAACTGGGTACTGGCGCAACCGCGTCGTCATCCGAGCTCGAGGTGACGCCGACGAACCGCCGGGTCGTTCCGAAGCGCGGCTGATATGCGGATTGCTGCTGTTGATAGTTTCCTTGGTTTGCGAGATTGACGGTGAAGCCCGAGAGCTTCAGACCGGCATCAGCCAGCGATCGCGTCAGCATCTGCTGATTGGCGAGCAGCGCATCGCGCACGTCTGAGTTCTGTGCGACGAGCGTTGCGTTCACTGAGCTGCCTTGGACTTGGAGATTGACCGTAACGCTGCCAAGCGATTCGGGCACCAGTCGCATCCGTACGGTTTGAGAACCGTCCGCCAGAGTGCGCATGCTGATGCTTTGCAGTACTTGGTCGACGACTGCATTCGGATCGACCGGCGGCTGTTGTGCCGCAGGTTGCGACTGTGATGGAGTCGCCACCGGAGTGTTGCCGGCCGTCGTCGCAACGATCGGCGGCGTCAACCCTCCAAATGAGGCGTTGGCAACTAACGTCGAGACTTGCGTACCGCCGACGCCCGCTACCGGAGAAGACGAATCAGCCTGAGTCGATCCGTCGCCCTTTTGTTGCGGAATAGAGTCGATTGCGTTTTGCAATGCCTGCATGACGGATGCCGCGAGCGCATCGCTCGTGGATCCGCCCGTAGACGATGCTACGCTCGCGACCGCGATCTGCGGTTGCAAGGTCGCCGTCGAGGTCGGCGTGCTTGCCGGTGTGGATGGGTTGGCTGAAGTGCCTTGGCTGGCTGCAACGTTTGCGGCCCGCGCGAGAATCCGCCCGATCACGGTGTCCGCGCCACTCCCGAGCATCGCTAGGGAAGGATCGGCCGCGACGGTTGGTCCGCCGGTGCTCTGTTGCGGCTGCGTTACAACTGCAGCTTGCATGTTGTTCTGCTGCGCCAAAGTATTCGAGGTTGGAGTGGGAACGTTCGTAGCCGGCGCCGGCGACGGCACCCAGGGTGCCGGAGGCGGTACGAGCGCTTGCGTTCCGCTTTGTGTCAGCGCGGACGTAGTAGCCGAGCTCGAAGCTGCGGCATTCGACGTCGAGCCATTGGTAGCGAATTGCTGTAACGCAACGAGCGCGGCTTGAACGATTCCCGCGGTTTGTTTGGGGGCTGAGCTTCCTCCCGCGTTTGCGTCCGAGGATGTACCCAGGCTGTCTTGCTGCTGCCCCGTTGCGTATGCGCTGACCGTTGTCGTCAGTGCGTTGGCTACTTGTATGAACCTCTGCACCAAGGACGACGCCGTTTGCGCCGCCGTCTGATCCGGCGGCCCATTAGCGGGAGGTCCCAGTGCTTGAGAGATCATCTGCGTCAGAGACGACCGCAGACCCGACACGTTGACTCCCTGCAGCTGCAGTTGAGCCAAAACATTCGAGCCGAGCGACGCTCCGAGCTTCTGAGCGATTTGCTCGATCGACATACCGTTCTTGAGCATTTGCGTGATTGCCGTTTGCAGCTGCGACGCGAGCGTCGAGAGCTGCGGCGAACCAAGCGATCCGCTAGCGAGCGATGATGTCTTCGAGCCTTGCAATTGTGCCGTAAGCAATTGGCCGAACATGAGATCGCCGACGTTCGCGCCGCTTGACTTTTGGCCGAACAACGGTGATCCGGTCAGCGTATTGCCGACGGATTGCGTTTGTGTCTGTGCTAGTGAGAATAAATTTTGGAGACTTGTGTTCAATATTTCACCCCCTCTCTTTTCGAGATGGGTATGCCAAAGCAAACCTAGGCGGATCGACTCCGCCTAACTTGTCTCATCGGCCGGGGAAGCGGCCGACCTTAGCCCGAGGTCAGACCGGCGCTATTGCGGGACGGGGGCCGAGACTTGCGAGACTTTCGCAGCGTAGTCCGGCGGAAGAGCGCCGAGCAGGGCACCGGCCGCGTCGCTGCTCATGAGTGCCAAAACCTTGGCCGTATAATCCGCGGGAAGCTTCTGGGCGACCGCAGCCGCCTGCTCCGGGTCCATCGTGGCCCAGACGACTGCTGCGTGCTTGGGATCGTCGGTCGTCGCCGCCGTCGGGGCCGGGGCCGGCTGCTCTCCGTTTGCCAGGTTCGCAACTCGTGCCGCCGGAGTCGGCGTCGCTTCAGCCGCTTTTGCCGCGGCCGATTGCATTTGCTTGATCTGGAACTGGAGGGCCGAGATCTGAGCGTCTTTGGAGGCTTCGACTTTTCGTTCGTCCTCGATCTGTCCGCCCAGGGCTTCGATCTGCCGGTTGCGGTCGGCGATCACTTGCTCTTGCGCGGCGAAATGCAGCGGCGCCAGATACGGCGTGAAGAACGCGCCGATGCGAGCGACGATCGGGTTGAGCGGTCCGTTCGTCACGAACCCGGTGATGCGTTTTTGCGACGGCGGCCACCACAAGGCGAATCCCAGCGCGAGAATTGCAACGACGGGCAAGATCAGCTTGCGCGGGTTGAATTTTTTCTTGGGGCGCTGTCGAGTGACGATCATGACCTAAACTCCCTGACGCTGGGCAGACTGGGATGCGCGAACGTAGCGTCGCGCGTTGTCGTCGTCGAGCTCGCGTTGCTCGAGACGAAGTTGCTCGCGATTGAATGCTTCGCGCTGGCGCTCTTGCAGGCGATCGAGTATCTTGCGATCTTTGGTGGCGCGCACGAGAACCTCGCGGGCACGGTCGACCGCGCCTTGGCAAGCGGCGACATGGTAATCCGCCGCCGCGATCTCGCGCGCCAGGAAATCGAGATGCGCGTATGCGAGGCGCAAGCCTTCCGCGTCGAGCTTGCGGTGTTCCGCGATGAGCTCGCGCGCAAGACTCTCGCGCCGCTTGCGCAACATCTCGCGGCGCGCTTCGGCATCCGCGAGCACGCGCTGCTCGCGTGCCAGGAACAGCTTCTTCTGCTCTTCGACGCGTTCGCGCTGCCGCAGCACCGGAGCAAGACGAAAAACGAAGCGCGCCATCCGCTAGGCAACCGCATAGAGGCTTCGCAGAGTATCTTGAAAGCCGGAGCCCTCGCGAATCCCTTGGCGCAGGAAATGACGCACTGATTCGATTTTTCCGATGGCCAGATCGATGCGCGGATTCGATCCCGAAACATACGCGCCGATATTGATCAGATCTTCGGCGTCTTTATACGTCGCAAGAATGTCGCGCACGGCCGAGGCGGCGGACTGCTGCGCCGCATCCGTTACGTCGGGCATGACGCGTGAAACGCTCTGCAGCACGTCGATTGCGGGATAGTGGTTGGCCGATGCAAGCGCGCGGGAGAGCACGATGTGCCCGTCGAGGATCGCGCGGACCGCATCGGCGACCGGCTCGTTCATGTCGTCGCCGTCGACCAGCACCGCGTAGAGGCCCGTAATCGTGCCGTTCGAGGACGTGCCGGCCCGTTCGAGCAGCTTTGGAAGCTGCGCAAACACCGAAGGCGTGTAGCCGCGCGTCGTCGTCGGCTCGCCGATCGCCAAGCCGACCTCGCGCTGCGCCATCGCAAAGCGCGTGACGGAATCCATCATGAACATCACGTCGAGACCTTGGTCGCGGAAGTACTCCGCGATCGTGGTCGCAACCATAGCTGCCTTGATGCGAATGAGCGCGGGTTGATCGCTCGTCGCCACGACGACGACGCTGCGCTTGAGGCCGTCCACTCCGAGATCGCGATCGATAAAATCACGAACCTCTTTGCCGCGCTCGCCGACGAGCGCGATCACGTTGACGTCGGCTGCCGTGTTGCGCGCGATCATCCCGAGCACCGTCGATTTCCCGACGCCGCTGCCTGAAAAAATTCCGACGCGCTGCCCTTTTCCGCACGTGAGCAGTCCATCGATCGCGCGTATCCCGAGCGGCAAGGCTTCCATGACGCGGGGGCGCGTCAAGGGATCGGGCGGGGAAGCCGACGTCGGCACGCGCTTGTCCGCGATGATCTCGTCACCGTCGTCGATCGGGCGTCCGAGACCGTCCAGCACGCGACCCAGCAGTTGCGGCGAAAGGGCCACGCTAAGCGGGCGATTGAGGGCCTTGACCTCCGCACCGGCGCCGATTCCGCCCAGCTCGCCGAGCGGCATCAAAAGCACTTTGTTGTCGCGAAAACCGACGACCTCGGCGATCACGGGCTGCTCCATCCGCTTGTAACGGATCTCGCACGTTTCGCCGACCGACATGGCCGGACCATAGCTTTCGATGACGACACCGATGACTTGATTGACCTTGCCGTTGTGGCGGATCAATTGATTCGATTGAATGTCGGCGAGATAGCGCTCCGAAGAGAACGGGGCGACCGTGATCTCGTCCGCAGCGGCTTCGAGGATCGTCGTCATGTTAAGACTCGTGCGCGGCGGTTACGGCTCCGGAGCCATTTCCACGCAGCGAGTCAGGCGAGTGCTCGACCAAGAATTCGCCATTATCGACTTTGAGCACGCGCTTGGCTTCCTCGACCTGCGTTCCGATTTTTGCATCGAGCGTTCCGGCCTCCGTCTCGACGACGACTCCGCCGGGATCGACGCGTTGATCTTCGATGACACGCATGTGCTTGGTTTCGCCGAGCGCGAGCATGCTGTCGCGATGCTGCTTCATTCGCTCCAGATCGATCGGATTGACGCGCACGGTGACGGACTCGCGATCCACGAGCTCGCCGATCGCGGCCTTGGTGATCGCGACGACGACGTCACGGTCGATCTCTACGGATTTGTGAAGGATTTGCTCGGCGATTCCCATCGCGAGCTTGATGATCTCGCCTTCGGCGCCCTCGACGATCTTGTGCCGCTCGACGCGCGCCATGTCGATCAACCCGCGCATCGTGGCGAGCATCTCTTCCATCTCGTTCTCGGCCTTCGTGACGCCGTCACGGTAGCCGGAATCTTGGCCTTCCTTACGGGCTTGCTGCGTTATCTGCGTGGCGCCGGTTTGCGCGCTCTCGACGATCGTTCGCAAACGCGAGTGCGCTTCCGAGAGAATCGCTTCCGCATCCGCGGTCGCGCTCTGTATGAGTTCGCCGGCATGCTGATGCAACGCCGGCCAATCGATCGGCTCGGCCTCGACGGAAGCCGGGAATACCGGTTCGGGCTCGGTGTGCGTCTCGACGGTATCTGCGAACAGCACGTCTTCGGTGGCTGAGCCGTTGCCCGAGCCGTTTGCGTGCGGAGGAGCGACGATATACCGCTCCTCGCTGGCCAGTGGATTCTTGACGACGCGACCCATTTATAAGGCGCTCCGAACTCGCCGGCCTCGCAAGAACATCGCTGCCAATGTCGCCTTTCCTAATCGCATTATGCTCGACACTAAACCAGCTGGTCTTCCTTGCCGCCGCGAGCAATGACGATCGTTCCTTGCTCCTCGAGCGTGCGAATCACGTCGACGATCGTTTGCTGCGCTTTGCCGACGTCGCGCATGCGAGTCGGACCGAGCAGCTCGATTTCTTCGCGCAACGTTTGCGACGAGCGCGACGACATGTTCTTGAAGATGAGCGCCTTGAGATCGTCGTTTGCGGTTTTGAGCGCAAGCGCCAGATCTTTTCCGTCGACTTCCTTGAGAACACGCTGGATCGAACGATCGTCGAGGTTGATGATGTCCTCGAAGACGAACAGCAGGTTTTTGACTTCGGTCGCGATCTCGGGATCTCGCTTCGAGAGCCCTTCGAGAATGTTCCGCTCCGTCTCGCGATCGACGTATTGCATGACCTGAGCCAGCGACTGCACGCCGCCGGCTTTCGTGAAGTCGCCGCCCGTGAGCGTGAGACGCCGGCCGAGCAACTCGTCGAGCTGTTCGAGCACTTCCGGTGCGGTCTTCTGCAGGATCGCAATGCGCATCGCTACTTCGGACTGCAGTTCCGGTGTGAGCTGCGAGAGCACCGCGCCGGCCTGTTCGGGAGCCATGTAGACCAAGATGAGCGCGATCGTTTGCGGGTGCTCGTCCTGGATGAACTCGAGCAGCTGTCCGGGCTCGGCGTTCTTGATGAGCTCGAGCGGGTTGCCGTGCTTCAGCGCCGCGAACAGCTTGTTCGTCATGTCGTCGGCTTGACCGGTGCCGAACGACCGCTCCAGGATCTCCTTGGCGTACTCGATGCCGCCTTCGTTGATGTACTTCAGCGCGATAGCGCGTTGGTACGCCTCTTGAATGACGGCGTCGCGTTTCTCGATCGGAACCGTCGAGATTTTGGCGATCTCGAGCACGACGCGCTCGACTTCATCTTGCCGCAAGAACTTGAAGATGGTCGAGGAGAGCTCGAGACCCAGCGTGATCATCAGGATCGCGGCCTTTTCGGGCCCCGGAATCTCGAGCGCAAGCGAAGTGAGACCGTGATCGAGCTCGAGGCCGCCGGCGGCCGCGGCTCCGGCCCCCGGAACTGCCGGCGCGCCTACTTTGATGATTGGACCTTCCGTGAGCTCCATTATTCCGCCATCCACAGCTTGAGCAATTTAGCGATACTTTCGGGATTTTCTTGAGCAACGGTCGTGACGTACTCGATCATCTGCTCGCGCGTGAGATCGGCAGCGGATCGGATCGGTGCAGCGAGTCCCGGTGGCTGGTCGAGCATCGGGTGCTCCTGGAAGGGCGGCAGCTCTTCTGCCAGCGTCGAGTCGAACGTCGGAAGTTCCTCAGGCGGATGGAAGGCCGGACGACGGCGCCGTACGGCCATCGCTCCCGCGCCGACTGCTACGAGCAGGGCGAGGAATCCGATGATGATGAGCGCTTGTGCCGGTATTCCGAAGACCGTCGGCCTTATCTGGATCAAGCCGGGCCGCGGTGCCTCGGCAACGACAGCCGGATTGAACGGAACGGCTTCAACCGAGATCACGTCGCCGCGCGTCGGGTCGATACCGGCGGCTGCGGAAACGACGTTGCGAATCTTGGCGACATCCGTCGCTGCGACGGCGTACGGCACGTTCGCGCCGGGCGCCGCGGGGGCGGCGTTGGGGACGTTGACCAACACCGCAACGCTCAGCCGCGTAACCTTACCCGGCGCCAGAATGTGCTTGGTGTTGGTTTGCGTGATCTCGTAATTGCGCGTCGTCTTGTTTTTGTTGTAACGGCCGCTTTGCGCCGTCTGCAGGCCCTGATAGGTGCCGATGACGTTGGTCGTCGTCCCCGGGACGCCGACTGCGGGCGACCGGTTCGGCACTTGGCCGTTGTATGACTCGCGCTCGATTTGCTCGGAACGGACCGTTCCGGTCGGCGCGTACGTTTGGCTGTCCGACGTCGTCGTGTCGAAGTTCATGTCGACCGCGACGCGCGCGGCCGCGCGATGCGGGCCGAGCGTTTGATCGAGCATCCCTTGAATGCTCTCCTGAAGGTTCGCCTCGTAACGTTCCTTCGCGATCAACTGCTCTTGCGTGAGCTGCAGCGCGGTGGCTTGTTGCTCCGCAACATTCGATCCCGCGGTGGCGCGCGGGACGAGAATATTGCCATCCTGGTTGACGATGGTGACGTTTTCCGGCTTGAGTCCCGGCACGGCGTACGCGACGAGATCCGTGATGCCGAGAACTTGCTCCGAGTCGAGGTTCAGACCCGGCTTCAATTTGACGGCAACGGATGCAGTCGTAGGTGCCTGCACCGAGCTGTACAGCGTTTCGTCGGGTTTCGCAATGTGCACGCGCGAAGATTGCACGGACGAAAGTCCGTCAATCGTGCGCTGCAATTCGCCTTCGACTGCACGCGTCAGCTGAACTTTCTCTTGAAAGTCCGTCATGCCGAGGTTCGTTTTGTCGAACAGCTCGTATCCGGTTCCACCGCCTTTGAGCAAATTGGAACCCGCGATTTGCACGCGTTCGTCGTAAACGTTTTCTTGCGGTACTTTGACCGTTGATCCGCCGTCAGTGAGCTGATACGGAACCTTATCGTCCTTGAGTTTTTGGATAATCGACGCGGAATCGTCAGGAGCTAAATTCGAAAACAGAACCGTGTACGGTTCACGATGCAGCGGCCCGTAAAACACGGCCCAAGCACCGATTCCAATGACGAGCGCGATGCCGATTAGTCCGGCGGCGAGACGCTGCCCCGAGCTGAGATTTCCGAAAAATTCCCGCGCGCGAGCAGAGATGTCTTGCCACGAGGTCGTCAACCGATCCAAATGACACCTATGAACGGGTCCCTGTACAGAGAACCCGCGGAGCAGCCCACCGTGGCCAAAATGGGTCGAACGTCCTTGCGCGACCTATGGTAGGGATATCGGCTTCGCCGTTCGTCTCCCATACCTAGCGGCTCTACGGTCAAGTTTCTGCTTGGTCGACCGCTTCGGCGGGGGATGCGAGGACCGGCTAGGAGGAGGCTGCGGCGAACTGCGCGCGCTCTGCGCCGACGGAGGCTCCGTCGACGGGAGCGCCCAGCATCTTTTCGAGGGCTTCGACGTAGCGGCGCGCCTGCGTCGGAAGGTCCGCGAGCGAACGCGCAGCGCCGAGGTCGGTCTTCCAGCCTTCGAACCATTCGGTCTTGACCTCCAGGCCGGGATCGCCGAGGGCCGAGACACCGGCTTCGCGTCCGCGCAGCCGGTATTCGGTAACGACGCCGATCCGATCGAGTCCGCTCAGCACGTCGAGCTTGGTGAGGATAACCGAATCGAGACCATTGACCTGTACTGCGTAACGGCCGACGACTGCATCGAACCATCCGCAACGGCGCGGTCTCCCGGTCACCGTGCCATACTCGCCGCCATCGCGGCGCAACTGTTCCCCAAGCTCATCGTGCAACTCGGACGGAAACGGTCCTGCGCCGACGCGCGAGCAATATGCTTTTGCGATTCCGATCACACGCCCGACGGTCTTGGGACCGATTCCCAATCCAATCGTGACCGCTCCGGCGATCGTGTGCGAGCTGGTAACGAACGGGTACGTCCCAAAACCAATGTCGAGCATCGTCGCCTGCGCGCCCTCGGCGAGGATGCGCTTTCCGGCGGCGAGTGCAGCATGAACGTACGCGACGCCGTCGACGATGTGGGGCGTCAGGCGTTCTGCGAACCCGAGCGTCTGGGCGATGAGATCTTCTTCGCTCGGCAGCGTCCCGGCCGATGAAAGTCCGGCTGCTCGCGAGCGGAGATTGAAGCGGAGCTTGTCGGCGAGCGCAGTCGGCTGGCGCAAGTCGCCGAACGTGATCCCGGCTCGCCCCACCTTGTCGACGTAGGCCGGACCGATTCCCCGGCCGGTCGTACCGATCGCGCCGCCGCCGCGGGCCTGTTCGCCGGCACGGTCCGCGAGGATGTGATAAGGAAAGACGACGTGGGCACGGTCGGAGATCTTGATGCGCGAGAGATCGACCCCGAGGCCCTGCAGCTTCTCGAACTCCTCGATCAATGAAGGAAGCGAGACGACCGTTCCGCTCCCGATGAGCATCTCGACGCCGGGGACGAGTACCCCCGAGGGGACGATCCGCAGCGCGAGCTTACGTCCCTCGACGACCAGCGTGTGGCCGGCGTTGTCGCCGCCGCCGAAGCGCGCCACGATATTTGCGTCGCGGGCCAACATGTCGACGACGCGGCCTTTACCTTCGTCGCCCCACTGCATCCCCACAATGACGGTGACGTCACCCTGATTGTGGGTGCCCTTCTGCCTGAAAGGCGCTGCGCTCAAGAGCTCCGCGCCCCCCACGCGCAAAGCGCGTGGGGTCCCCAGTCCATTCTCATTACGTTGCCCGCTATTCGCCGAGGATTTCGAGATCGCCGGTCGGCGCGGTCGGCAGAGGCTTGACGCCGTCAAACGAGGTCATCACGAACTCGCTGAAGAGGGCGTTGGGCCAACCGAAGTCGGCACGCGTAAATTTCGTCGGATCGTTCGGATTGAAGGATTCATGTAAGACGTGATCGCCGGTGTCGGAGGCCAATAGCTCGTTGAGCACGTCGCGCTTCTCGGCATCGCTGGTCGAGGTGAGGCCTTGCATCACGAGTGCGAGCGGCCAGACCCAACCGTCACTCGTATGCGCGCTGCCGATCCCATGGGCAACCGTGCCGGTGTAATAGTACGGATCGTCCTTGGAAAGCAAATAGCGCCGCGTGTTTTGATACACCGTGCTCGTTGGTTTCGTGTAACCGATGTACGGCGCCGAGAGCAGGCTCGGAATGTTGGCGTCGTCCATCAGCACCGCATGACCGAGCCCATCGACTTCATAGGCATACACGTAGCCGTAATTCGGCATGAAGACCAGGCCGTATTCCTGAATCCCGTTGTTGACTTCGGTACGCAACGATTTCGCGCGCTGTGCCTTGATGAGATTGCGATAGACGACGCGCTCGATCTCTTCGATCTCGCCCAGTGCGACGACCGCCATCATCTCGGAGGGGATGAGATAATTGTAGACGCAGGCGTCATCCGACGGGCGGAAGCCGGTCCAGATCATCCCGGTGTACTTCACGGGATTGCCTTTGCCGTCTTTGAGCTCGCGGTGCGTGTAATGCGAGTTACGCGGGTGATCTTGCTCGCGCTCCATCGTGTCGAGCGCGCGATCGAGCCCCTTCGAGAAATCGTCGGTGAAGATCGACGCGTCGCCGGTGACTTTCCAATACGTCCATGCCAGGATGATCGGATAGGCGAGTGAGTCGAGCTCGAATTTCTCTTCCCACACGCGATAGTCGAGCGTGAAGGCGTTCGCGTACGGATCGACCTGGAGATACTTGCCCATGCGCGCGATCACGGCGCGCAACAGCTTTTGGGTCGACGGGTCGTCCTTCGCAAAATAGAGGAACGGCCGCGACTCCGCACTTGCGTCGCGCAGCCATTCGGCCGGAATGTCCCCGGTCTTGATGTACGCGGTACCGTCGGGCGCCATCGTGATCTGATGCGACGTGTTCAGCAACGCGGCGCGGAACATCGCTTCGAGTTTTGGATTCGAAGGGTTGCGGTAATCGATCGCAGCGCGAGCTAGTGTATCTTGCTCGAGCGCCGGCGCGTTAAGTGGAGCCATCAGCAGTGTCGCGACGCACACGAGCGCCGCGACGCGGATAATACCCTTCCGCATCGGGATATAACGATTCCGCGCGCGCCTTCATTATCCCGTTGGGATGCGAATCACAATGCGCGCGCCACCAAGCGGAGACTCGGTCGCGCACGCGTTACCACCGACGCGTTCGAGCAGACGTCGCACCACCGCGAGTCCCAGCCCGGCGCCCGAACTTCGCGCGCGATAGCCGAATGTAAAGATCGACTCACGCTCGTCGAGCGGGATGCCCGGTCCGTCGTCATCGACGCCTATCTCGACGTCGCGTCCGCGTTTCGCGCCCCAAATCGTGACGTGGCGCTGCTCGCCGGCGTGGTCGAGCGCGTTTCCGATGACGTTGACGAGGATTTGAACGAGGTGATCGAAGGCAATCGCAAGCGAGCATGCAGGCATCCGTGCATGTCTCACGTTGCTGCGGCGCTCGCGCACGCGCGGCGCCAGCGCGGCGAGCGCCGCATCGAGCGCATCCTGCGGGAGGGTCTTCGAGCCTTGCGGCCTAGAGAGTGCCGCGCCGTACTCGAGATCGAGCAGCGAGACCGCAAACATTCCGTCGACCATGCGCCCCAGCCGCATCGCCTCGTTGCGCGCGACCTCGAGAAAGCGGCGTGTCGTCGCCGAATCAAGCGGCTCGTCGAGCAGCGTCTGCAGATAACCGCGTATCGCGCCGAGCGGGGTGCGCATCTCGTGGGCAACGGTCGAAAAGAAATCGAACCGTTGCCGTTCGCGGGCACCGCGCTCGAGCGCCGACGCCGCCGCGGTGTCGAGACTGACCGCGCGTTCGGAAAGCACGGTCCATCCGCTCTCGAGGGCAACGGGTAAGGCGCGCGCGAAGGCCTCCGTCGTTCGCTCGAGCGTGGCGCGGCAATCATCGGGCGAGAGTATCTCCTCGTCGCTGCGCGCTCGCAGCGCGATGGAAAAAATTTCGCTGTTGCGTTCGTGTGCGAGCAAGTCATTTGTGCGCAGGCGTTGGTGTGCGACGTCCGCCAGGATCGCGCAAGCCTGCCGCTCGAGCCGGCGCGCCGACGTGCGCCCCTGCAGCCACGCGACGCGCTCGACTTCGCGCAGCCGGATGACGAGCAGCGGTACGCTGCGCTTTGCCAGCACGGGTGCGAGGCGGCGCACAAGCCCGGCTTTTGTCAGGATCCGGCGCCCCGCGATCACGCTCGCGCGAATTTATAGCCGTAGCCGTGGACGGTCGCGATCGGCGCCTCGATTCGATGCTGCTCCTGGATCTTGGCGCGCAGACGCCGGACATGAACGTCAACGGTTCGCTCGTCACCGTCGTAATCGAAGCCCCAAACTCGTTCAAGCAACATCGAACGCGAAAGCGCAATGCCTGCGTTCGATGCGAGCTCAAGCAAGAGCGCGAACTCGCGCGGCTTGAGGCCGACGTCGGCGCCGTCGATGCGAGCCTCGCGCGCTCCCTCGTCGATCACGAGCCGTCCAAAGCGCAAGGTGCGTGGGGAGTCCTCGAACGCGATGCCCGTGCGCCGCAGAATCGCGCGCACTCGTGCGACGATCTCGCGCGGCATGAACGGCTTCGTCACATAATCGTCAGCACCGATCTCGAAGCCGACGATCCGGTCGACCTCGTCGCTCCGGCCCGTGAGCATCAGAATCGGAACGCGACGTCCCTCACGTCGCAACGTGCGCGCAACCTCGAGTCCGTCGAGTCGCGGCAACCCGATGTCGAGAATCGCAAAATCGACCCCGTCGCGCGCAGTTCCGAGCGCGCTGATTCCATCGCTTGCCTGCGCGCACCGGAAGCCTTCATTGCACAAATGGTGATCGAGCAGCTCGCGAACGGCGTCGTCGTCTTCAGCGATGAGAATGCGGATGGCTCCCATGTCAATGAGAGTGCCCGGTATCACATGCCGCCGGACCCGATCCGTTCCCGGAGTATCGCGTAGATCAGCGAGGCCGGAAATCCGAGCCGCTCGAGCGAGCGCGCAGCCGATGGATAGCCGAGCTCAGGACGGCGGCGCCGGAGTGCATCGAGTGCCGCGTTGCAGCGCGCGCGTTCGTCGAGCGGTCCGCGTTCGACCGAGAGTCGCGCCACCTCAAAATCTATCCCCTTTGCGCTGAGAGCCGCGATCATGCGCGCATCGCCGACCGCTTTGCGCGCACCGCTGACGTAAAGCTCCGCGTACAGCTTGTCGTCGAGATAACCCGCGCGCTTACACGCCGCGACGGCATCCTCGATCTCTTCGTCGGGATAACCTTTGCGTTCGAGCCGCGTCCAGAGCTGGGATTCGGTCAGCCGCCGCTGCGCTAGGGAGCGCAGCGCGGCTGCATAGGCGTGATTACGCGTCGGATTCTGCGGCGACGGCGACCGCGCTGCCGTTGGTCGAGGTTACCGTCTTCAGCGCTTCGCGAATCTTGGCTGCGATCTCATCGGCGAGATCGGTATGCTCTTCGAGAAACGCCTTGGCGTTTTCGCGGCCCTGCCCGATTCGTTGATCGCCGTACGTATACCACGAACCGCTCTTCCCCACGATGTTGCGCTCGAGCGCAACGTCGATGATCGAGCCCATTTTCGAGATACCGTGCCCGTAAGTGATGTCGAATTCGGCTTGCCGGAACGGCGGCGCGACCTTGTTCTTCACGACCTTGACGCGCGTGCGAGAACCGACGACTTCTTGACCGACTTTGATTTGCTCCAGCTTGCGCACGTCGAGACGGACGGAAGCATAAAACTTGAGCGCGCGGCCACCCGACGTCGTTTCCGGGCTTCCGAACATGACGCCGACTTTCTCACGTAATTGATTGATGAAAATCATCACGCACTTGCTGCGCGAGATCGCCGATGTGAGCTTGCGCAACGCCTGCGACATCAGGCGCGCCTGCAAGCCGACGTGCGTATCGCCCATGTCGCCTTCGAGCTCGGCCTTCGTAACGAGCGCGGCGACCGAGTCGACGACGATGACGTCGACGGCGTTCGAGCGCACCAGCATTTCGGCAATGTCCAGCGCTTGCTCGCCGGTATCCGGCTGCGAGACGAGCAGATTGTCAAGATCGATACCCAGCACTTTTGCGTACGCAGGATCGAGCGCATGCTCGACGTCGACGAACGCCGCGGTTCCGCCGTTGCGTTGCGCTTCGGAGATCACGTGCAGTGCCAGCGTCGTCTTACCGCTGGATTCAGGTCCGTAAATTTCGACGATACGCCCGCGCGGCAGACCGCCGACGCCGAGCGCGAGATCGAGGGCGATCGAACCCGTCGAGATCGTTTCGAACGCCATTTTTTCGGAAATCTCGCCCATGCGCATGATCGCGCCTTTTCCGAATTGGCGCTCGATCTGTATTAGGGCGTTGTTGAGTGCGACGGCGCGCTCGTCTTGCGGCATGTTCTGCTCCTATGTCCGGTGTCTTACTGCTCTATGTCGCAGCCATGTTGGTTGACAAGAGTGCCAACTGTTCGACACTCTCATTTCACGCCGGAACCGTATCGAAGAGCGCTTCGATGAAGCTCGCGGGCTCGAAGGGCTGCAGCGCATCGGCGCTTTCGCCCAAACCGATGAATGCGATCGGGATCTCGAGCGTGTCGACGACCGCGACGATCACGCCTCCCTTTGCGGTCGAATCGAGTTTTGTGACGACGACGCCCGTGAGCTTCGTGGCCGCGTTGAAAAGCGTCGCTTGCGAGATCGCGTTCTGTCCGGTCGTGCCGTCCAAGACGAGCAGCGTCGCCGCGGGCTGACCGGGAAGCTCGCGCTCGATGATGCGCCGCATCTTCTTGAGCTCTTCCATGAGGTTGACTTTGGTTTGCAGCCGGCCGGCGGTATCGACCAACACGACGTCGCAGGCACGCGCCTTGGCGGCGGCGATGCCGTCGAACACGACGGAGCTCGGATCGGCTCCCTCACGTCCGCGCACGATCTCCGAACCGCTACGCTGCGCCCAAATCTCCAGCTGATCGGTGGCAGCCGCGCGAAACGTGTCGGCCGCTACGAGCAAGACGCGCTTGCCTTCTTTGCGAAACCGCGTCGCGAGCTTTCCGATCGTCGTCGTCTTGCCGCTGCCGTTCACGCCGACGATCAAGACGACGCTCGGCTTTGCGTCGAGGTGAAGCTCGCCCGGCAACTTCAGAAAATTCGCGACGTCGCGCTTGAAGCGCGCGATCACGAGATCGCTCGTCGCCCACATCTCTTTGTGCGCGACGTCTTTCAGAGCGCCTAGAATTTTCTGGCTCGTCGGAACGCCGAAATCAGCGGCGATCAGAATCTCTTCGAGCTCGTCCCAAAACTCGGCGTCGAGCGGCCGCCGCGCAGCCGCAAGAGTCTCGACCCCGGCAAGGCTGTCCCGCGTCCGCCGCAGGGCGTCCTTGAGCCGCCCAATCCATCCCACGGGAGATGAACGTTCTCGGACGAGAATCGAACTCCTGTTCGATTTAAAGGCGCTCGGTCCATCACGTTATCGCTGCGGGGTGACGTTCTTGGGTTCGGGTTGGCCGGCGTCGAGAAGATAGACCCACGATAGGACTTCCGCGACGACCACGTAGAGCTCGCGCGGAATGAGAGCGCCGACCTCGAGCTGGGTCAAGGCCTCGACCAGTCCCTTGTCGGCGTGAATCGGAATCTTATTTTGCTTTGCGATCTTGGTGATCTGATCGGCGATCTCGCCGCGCCCGACCGCGACGACTTCCGGGGCTTTCGTTTTGACCGGATCGTATTGCAGCGCCGCGGCCGCATGGCGCGGCTCGCGCGGTTTGCGCATGTCGAAGAAGCGATCGCGGTTCATGCTTTCTCATCCCTCGTGCTGAGCGAATCGCTGGGTGGCGCTTCTTGTGATTCCCCCTCCGGAGTTTTGACGCGTGTCGTCCCGGCATCGAGCGCTTTCACGTTGTAGCGCATATCTTCAAGACGTTTGCCGAGCTGTGCCAGCGCCGACTTGAACGTCGTCGCAGCGCTGGGCCGCTCGGTGCGCACCGAAACGCTGACCGAGCGCTGCACGGCGTGCAGATCGATTGCGACGGTCCCTAGACGCTTCGTATCGAGGATGAAGGCGATATGGAAATCGTCGCCGCTGAGCTTTTCCGCTTTGCCCTCGGGCTTGTCGCGCGAGACCGCAATGCGCGCCGGATACATCTGTTGCCCGAGCATGACGGGAACCGTGAACGACCACGTGCCCGGCGCATTCTGCTGTGCGGCGATCGAGCTCAGCTGCGATGCAACGAGGCCGGTTAACGCATTGCGCGCCAACACGACGCCCGTTTCTCCCAGCGTGTTTTCGGGTTGGGTCGCGGAAAGCAACGAGACGAGCTGCGTTTTCAAATCGGCGTTCACGGCCGCCACGCGTGCGACGGCATGCGCGGCTGCAATCGTTTCGTCTTCGGGCGGGGGTGCCGTCGCTGCGTTCGCCGGAGCGGGTGTCGCGGCTGGTTGCTGCGGCGCTGCATCTGCCGTCTCTTGCGCTGCCGCTGCGGCTACCGGGGCGGCCTCGGGTGCTTGCTCCTGCGCGACGAGCATTGCCAGCTTTTGTTCCGGCCCTTCGATGACATGCGCGATGTACGACGTCACTTGCGTCTCGAACGTCGGCGATTCGGGATCGAGGTTACCGACGAACCCTGCGAGCGTGCGCAGCGTTTGAATCCTCGGATCGTCGCTGTCCGGCAGCGCGCTTTCGAGCGCGCGCAGCGCCGTCGTAACTTGTTCGGGCTGTTGCGTGACGAGCTTCGCGAACGTCAGCGTCGTCGGCGTTTGCGGGATGCGCAATGCGCGCAGCAACGCAACCGGGTCTTCCAAAAGCTCTTCCGGCGTGGGCGCGGCCTGCGGCCGCGTTTGCGATGCGGGGATCATGGTCGTCGGGCCGCGCAGCGTAGGCGCGCCTGGAATCGGTTGCGGCGCAACCTTACCGGGCATGTCGGCGCGCGGCGTTATGATCGGCGCAAACGGGGTGCGCGGCGCGATCGGCGGAGGCGCGGCATTCGCTCGCGCCGCAGTGGGCGGAACGCCTGACCGCGGCGGCGCCGACGCCGATTGTGGGCTCGACGACGTTGCCGCAGGTCGTGGCGGTGGAACGGTCCGTGAGGTGCCCGGGGGCGCGTTCGCTGGGGACGCCGGCGCCGAAGGCGTGCGCGGCGGCCGCGGACCGGTGCGCGCAAATGCGAGCCGCGCTTCGATGCTGAGCGTTTCCGGCCGCGCTTGCGCGTAATTTGTTTGCTGCGTCGTGGCTGCAGGCGTTTGCACGACGGTGGTTTGCGCAGCCGCTTCTTCGTCGGCCGCTGCGGCCGCTGCGGCAGCAGCGTTTGTGTTCGTACTTTCCGTCGCCGCCGCGCTTGTCGAAGCTGGCTGCGTGGGTTCCGGCGAGGCCGCCGGCGGCGGCAGCGGCGGAAATTCCGGCTGCTCATCGACGATGACCGGAATCGGCATGCGCGTCAGCTCGAGCGTATCGGGCTCTTGCGGCAAAGCTGCGGCCGCAGCCGGCGGTGTCGCCGATGCGTTCGGTGACGGCGTCCGGCTCATCACTTGCACGAGAACCTGATCGTTTTGAAAACCTTGGACGGCAACGGTCAGCGTGTCGCCGGGATAGACGTTAGGCGGCAGCGAGGCGGCCACGCGCATCCCGAAAATCTGCAACGTATCGGTAATACCGTTGAACGGTTGTACCGTCGCTTGCACGATGTCGCCGCTCATCAGCATGGCTTGCAGGGCTTTCGCGTCCGCCGCGAGCGCTTGCAATTCCATCGCGACCGCAGACTCGGCAGCCGCAGCGGCGGCGGCCGCAGCAGCTGCGGCCGAAGAGTTTACGCCGGACATAGGAAGAGGCTCAGGCCGAGAAGTCGATCAGGTGGTCGCCATCCAGCGCGGCCGAACCCTCATCGATAACGCCCTCTTCGATTCCCGCAAAAGGCTGCCCGGGCGTCCGCGCTTTCCGGCGGCGTCCGGGATCTTGGTCGCCAGGCTCTTTGCGCTCTTCCACGCGATTGTGGAGCAGCTGATCGGTCTCCTGAACCGTTTCGCTGCGCTCTTCGGTCTTAGCGGCAAATTGGGCGGCGGAGAGATTTTGAGCCGTTTGAGCCGCAGTTTCAGCTTGCCGCTGCACGCTTGCATTCTGCGCGGATTGTAAGATGTTCGCCTGAAGGTCGACCGGCCGTATGGCCATGGGCTTTTAAAAACTCTCCTTCCTTAAAGGTATCGTCCGCGTCAAGCCCCGCCTTCACCAGGGGGCTCTTCGCCGGGCGGGGGCTCGCGCCGGATGTACTTTTGCTTCACGTTGGGGTCGCCCTCACGGTACCCGAAGTCCCCGCGGAGCTGACGCAGCTTGGTACGGAGATGAATGACGGCCTGGGCATGGATCTGCGAGACCCGCGACTCCGAGACGCCGAGCACTCCCTTGATTTCCTTGAGCGTCAAGCCCTCGAAGTAATATAGGGAAATCACGATGCGCTCTTGGTGCGGGAGTGAGTCCACGGCTTTGACTAGGGCTTCGCGCAGCTCGCGGGACTCGATCGCTTTGCTGATCTCGTCGATCGGATCGCGCAAAGTGTCGACGAGCGGAATTTCGTAACCCTTCTCGTTCGGCAGGAACTCTTCGAGGGACAGAATCGCAGTGCCGCGGATGCGTTGCATCGTCTGGTCGAACTCTTTCGGCGTGAGGCCCAAGCGGTTCGCAACCTCTTCTTCGCTTGCGGCGCGCCCGAGCTCGGCTTCGAGCTCCTGATAGGTTCGCTCGACTTCGCCCGCGGAACCCAATCGAGCGCCCGCAGGGCATCCAGAATCGCACCGTTGATACGCGTGATCGCGTAGGTCTCGAACTTTACGCCGCGCTCGTCATCGTATTTTTCGATCGCATCGATCAAACCCAAAATACCGTCGTTGATGAGATCGTTGATCTCGACGTTAGGCGGAAGGTTGATGGAAATGCGACCTGCGACGTACCGGACCAGGTGAAGATACTTGGTTACAGCCTCTTCCCTGGAGTACGAAACGCCGGCGATCACGTACTGCGGCGGATTCCGACTCTCTGTCAAACAGCCCAATCCTGGTGTCGGCTAGGTGGCGCTCACGTTCCCGGCAGCGGAGGCCGGCTCCCCTCCCCCCTCTGTAAAGGTACCTCCAAGCCCGCTAGCGTGCATAAAAGCCGGGGCAATTCGTCAAGCGTGCACACGCGATCGATCAATCCGGCCTCAGCCGCAGCGCGCGGCATTCCATAGACGACGCAGCTGCCTTCATCTTGACCGATCGCGTAGCCGCCCGATGCCCGGACGACCCTCAAACCCTCGACGCCGTCGCGTCCCATCCCGGTCAGCAAAACGGCGAGCGCTCCGCGCTTGCACAATGCGCCGACGGACGCGAAGAGCGCATCGACGCTCGGCGTCAGCGTCGCGCGTTCGGCGTCTTCCAGCTCGAGCGTGAACTGTTTTCCGCTGCGCCGTACCCGCGCGCGTTGTCCCGCCGGCGCCACGACGGCGGTTCCGGCCCGGAGCGGCATGCCTTGCGTCCCTTCGCTGACGTCGAGTTGACTCGATGCGTCCAGCCGCTCCGCAAGCGCCGCGGTGAAGCCGGGCGGCATGTGCTGCGCGATCACGATTGGCGCCGGAAAGTCTCTCGGCAGCCGCGGTACGATGCGGGAGAGCGCAACGGGACCGCCGGTCGACGTTCCGATCGCAACGCATTCCGAGCGGCTTGGAGGCTCGGGCGTTTTAGCCGGCTGCGGCGGTTTGACGGCTCGCTGCAAGCGGCGCGTTCCGAACGTGCATACCTTCGCGAGCAGCTCCTCACCGAGCGTGGCGATCTCGAGCACGCCGGCGCCGGGCGGAGGTTTCGCGATAAAATCGACGGCTCCGATGTGCAGCGCGTCCAGCGTAATCTGCGCGCCTTGCGTCGTCACCGAGCTGACCATGATCACGGGCGGACTCTTATCACCCAGCGCGACGATGCGGCGCAACGCTTCCAAGCCACCGATGCCGCGCATTTCGACGTCCATGGTAACGACGTCGGGCGCGAGCCGCTCGACGAGCGCTACGCCTTCTTCCCCGTCTTTGGCGGAACCGACGATCTCGATTGCAGGATTGCGTTCCAGCATGCGCCGGAGCGCATGCCGCATGAATGCCGAATCGTCGACGACGACGACACGTATCGGTGCTTCGCTCGTCACCCGTACCGTATGCGCGGATTGGCTACCGCGTAGAGCAGATCGACGAGCGCGTTTACGACGACGAACACCGTGGCGAAGAGCAGAACGCAGCCGTTGATGACGGGCATGTCGCGATTCGAGATCGCTTCGAATGCGAGCCGCCCGACGCCGGGCCAAGCAAAGATCGATTCGGTCAAGACGGCTCCGCCCAGCAGCAGTCCGGTTTGCAAGCCGACGACGGTAATGATCGGGATGAGCGCGTTGCGCAGCGCATGTTTGACGATCACGCGCGTTGCCGACAGCCCTTTGGCGCGCGCCGTTCGCACGTAATCGCTTTGCAAGACCTCAAGCATGCCGCTGCGCGTAATCTTCGCAACGATCGCAAGCGGAATCGTCCCGAGCGTGACGGCGGGCAGGATCAGATGCCAAAGCGCATCGAGCGCAGCGGCGCCGTTTCCGCTCAGCAACGCGTCGATGACCATGAGGTGCGTGCGCGCGGGAACGTAATATTGCGGATCGATTCGCCCCGAGATGGGAAAGAGGTTGAGCCCGATTCCCGTCGGCAGCACGGCGAAGACGTAAACGAGAATCCATCCGAGCCAAAAGACCGGGATCGAAACCCCCAAGAGCACGGCAACCATCGTGAGCGCATCGAGCACGCTGCCGTGCCAAACGGCAGCCGCGATCCCTGCCGGTATCCCGACGGCCAGCGCAAAACATATCGCGCCGAATGTCAGCTCGAGTGTGGCTGGGAAATATTGCTCGAGCTTTCCGGCAACAGATTGCTGATCGTCGATCGACGTGCCGAGATCGCCGTGCGCAACGTGTTCGAGATAGAGCACGAGCTGGGTGTACCAGGGCTTGTCGAGACCCAGCGAAGCGCGCAATGCCGCAACTTGCTGGGGTGTCGCATGCTCGCCCAATCGTACCTGCGCCGGATCGCCGGGGATCAGGTTGAGAAATAAAAAGCTGAACAGGGTGATTGCGACCAGGACCACGAGCAGTCGAATCGTCCGCTCGAGGGCGAATCGAGCCATGTCGCGCCGTTCTGTGCAAAATGCGCCACCGCCCCCTCGGGAGAGGAGTCACAGGCAGGGGGGTAGTATGCGGGCTGGTCGCTCGCGTCTGCGGGCGGTTTTTGTGCGCCCGCTGCACACATGAGGGAGAAAGCAAGAGCGTGAGTCCCACAATCGCGATCGGGCTCGGTGTCATTGCCGGGTTACTCGCCATCGTCTACGGCTTGGGTCTGACGGCCTGGGTCCTTCGGCAACCCGAGGGAAATCCGCGGATGATCGAGATTGCGCGTGCGATCCAAGAAGGCGCTATGGCTTTCTTGCGCCGGCAATACACGACGGTCGCCATCGTCGCGGTCGTGCTTGCCATCATCATCGCGCTGCTTCCGGCTCCGCTCGGCTGGGAACCGGCAGTCGGCTTCTTGATCGGCGCCACGCTCTCGGGCGCAGCGGGATTCATCGGCATGCTCGTCTCGGTGCGCGCCAACGTGCGCACGGCTGAAGCAGCCCGCGGCGGACTTTCGCCGGCGCTCGCGGTCGCGTTCCGCTCGGGCGCCGTCACCGGCTTGCTCGTCGTCGGCCTCGGATTGCTGGCCGTCAGCGGCTACTATGCGATCATGCTGACCGTCAACGGCGCTTCCTCCGATCCGGTAACGAACTCGCTCGGCGCGCTCGTCGGTCTCGCATTCGGCTGCTCGCTGATCTCGGTCTTCGCGCGTCTCGGCGGCGGCATATATACGAAGGCTGCCGACGTCGGCGCCGACCTCGTCGGTAAAGTCGAAGCCGGAATTCCGGAAGACGACCCGCGCAATCCGGCCGTCATCGCGGACAATGTCGGCGATAACGTCGGCGACTGCGCCGGCATGGCCGCCGACCTTTTCGAAACGTACGTCGTCACGACCACGGCTGCAATGCTGCTGGGACATCTCGTCCTGGGCAGCACGCTTCCTTCGGCCGTGACGTTCCCGCTCGTCCTCGGCGCCGTCTCGATCGTCGCGTCGATCATCGGCACGCTCTTCGTCCGCTTGCCGAAATCGGCGGGCAAAGGCACGCGCATCATGGGCGCGCTGTACATGGGCTTGATCGTCGCGGGCGTTCTCTCGGCGATCGCGTTTTATTTCGTCTCGAACGCAGAGTTCGCCGGCGCATCGCCGAGCGGGACCGCAGTCTTCGTTTGCTCGATCATCGGCTTGCTCGTCACCGGTTTGATAACGTACATCACGGAGTACTACACGGGGACGCAATTCGCACCGGTCAAAGGCATCGCCAAAGCCTCGACCACCGGACACGCCACGAACATCATCGCCGGTCTTGCGATCTCGATGCAAGCGACCGCGCTTCCCGCGATCGTCATCATTTTCGGCATTCTCGTTTCCTACTCGCTGGCGGGAACGTACGGCATCGCAATCGCCGTCATGGCGCAGCTTTCGATGGCGGGCATCATCGTTGCAATCGACTCGTTTGGACCGGTAACCGACAACGCCGGCGGCATCGCCGAGATGGCAGAGCTTCCCGAATCGGTTCGCGAGGTCACCGATCCGCTCGACGCGGTGGGAAACACGACCAAGGCAGTTACCAAAGGCTACGCGATCGGTTCGGCCGGGCTTGCGGCCGTCGTGCTTTTTGCCTCTTTCTTGCAAGAGCTCTCCGATAAATGCAAGGCTACGCCCAGCGCCGGCTGCGCGACGACGCCGATTTCGTTTGCGATCGGCGACCCGTACGTCCTCACCGGCCTTTTCCTCGGCGGCATCTGCACCTATCTGTTCGCGTCGCTTGCAATGGAAGCGGTCGGACGCGCGGCCGGAGCCGTCGTCGAAGAAGTGCGCAGTCAGTTCCGCAACAATCCCGGCATCATGCAGGGTACGTCGCGGCCCGATTACGGTACGACCGTTTCGATCGTCACCGGTGCAGCGCTCAAGGAAATGATCGTTCCCGCACTCATCCCGGTTGGAATTCCGATTCTCATCGTGATCCTTGCGTCCATCGGTGTGCTTCCCGGCGCGACCGGAGCACAGATGCTCGGCGGCGTTTTGATGGGCTCGATCGTGACCGGCCTTTTCCTGGCAATTGCCATGACGAGCGGCGGCGGCGCTTGGGATAACGCCAAGAAATACATCGAAGACGGCAACTACGAGGGCAAGGGTTCCATCGCGCACCAGGCTGCAGTGACCGGCGATACCGTCGGGGATCCGTACAAAGACACGGCCGGACCCGCGATCAATCCCATGATCAAGGTGCTCAATATCGTGGCGTTGCTCTTGGTCGGCTTCCTCGTTAGATAGCCGAGCAGGCCCTTCGTCACCCTCACTTGCGCAGCGACGCGAGTGCGGGTAATCTGGTGCAATCAGCCGTGGGTAATACCCATGGCGAAATAGCATGTTCTGCTGGAGGCACCAACGTGTCCGTCTCTTCTACTCGGGCAGATCTTCGCTTACATTTCGACCAGCTGCTTTCGCGCGCGCAGATCGAGGACGCGGCCACGCGCGAGACGCTCCTCAACGACCTCCTCGAGGTCGTACCGCAGCGCGCATTCGATGCCATCGAGCCCGCCGACGAGGGCATGCTCTTCTTTCATAGTGAGATCGAGGAACAGCACGTCGTACCGCTGCAGCAGCAGCTCCTACGCACCCATCTCAACCTAGCGCCCGACAAGCCGGTAACACTGTTTCTCTCCAGCGTCGGCGGCAACGTCTACGCCGGGCTCGCGCTGGTTTCGACGATCACGTCGCTGCGCCGGCTCGGCCGGCAGGTAAACGTGCACATCGAGGGCGTCGCGATGAGCATGGCCAGCGTCATCGCGCAAGTTGCCAATTACCGGACAATGGAGGCTTCCTCGTTCTTCTTGCTCCACGAAGTCTGGTATCGCAGCAGCGGGCGCGTCAGCGACCACGGTGAGGAACGCGCATTCCAAGAACGGCTCCAGGACCGGCTATACGAGATCTACGCAAATCGCACCGGAAAGTCGGTCGAATACTACCGCAAGAAACTCTACAAGACCGATTGGTATCTGGACGCCGATGAGGCGCTACACGAAGGTCTCGTCGACGCCGTCCTGACGGCACCCGGTCTTGCGAAACCGGCCCCGGTCATCTCGATCGTCCGCTAACCGAGCAAAGTCCGTAAATCGAATCGTCCGCGCGCCAGCGGACGCAGCGGCGCCCAAAGGTCGCCGCGCTTTGCGATGCGCTGGCGTGCATTCGCAAGCGTGAAGTCGCCGATCTGCACGCCGCCTTCGACCTCATCCCACTCGACCGGCATCGAAACGGTCGCGTGCGGCCGCGGACGCACCGAGTAGATCGAGGCCAGCGTGCTACCCCACCGGTTCTGATTGTAATCGACGAGCACGGTTCCGCGCGGACGTTTTGAGACTTTGTAGATCGACGTTGCGATCTTCGGATATGATTTCTCTATCGCTTGCGCGAGCGCTTTGGCGAAGGTCCAAACTTCCTTCTGCGTCGGACCGCGGACGATCGGAACGTAGATGTGAATTCCCTTTGATCCCGTCGTTTTCGCGTAGTTCGGCATCTTCAACCCGTCGAGCGCGCCGTGCACGGCGAGTGCCACCTCGCGCACGGTCGCGAACGTAGCGCCTTCGACCGGGTCGAGATCGAAGTGCAAATAGTCCGGACGATCGTAATCGTCGCAGCGCGCGTACCACGGATTGAGATCGATGCAGCCGAGATTGATCACCCATAAGAGGGCCGCAGCATCGTCGATGATCGGGAAATCGATCACGTTGCCCGAGCCATGCGTAATCCGGCAGGTCGAGATCCACTCGGGGCGCTTGGCGGGCGTGCGTTTCATGAAGAAGAAATCGCCGTCGATTCCGTTAGGATAGCGTTTCATCACCATCGCGCGTTCGCGCAGATGCGGCAGCAGCACGTTCGAAACGTCGAGATAGTACTGCAAGAGATCGCGCTTGGTGTAGCCGTCTTGGGGCCAAAACACCTTGCCGAGATTCGTCAGGCCGACGCGCTTCTTGCCGACCGCGAAGGTGAGATCGTCCTCGCCGGTAGGAATCTTAGTCAACGGGCGTGGACTCGGCTTCGGTGCGCATCATATCCTTCAATGCCAACGGCATACGCAGCGCTGCCCGCAAGGGGTTCTTTGCGTGGATGCTTGCCGAAGCACCCGATTTCGTTTGCATTCAAGAGACCAAGGCGCAGGAACATCAGTTGCCCGGGGAAGCGCTGCTTGCCGGTTACTCCGCAATCTATCTCGACGCGCAAAAGAAAGGTTATAGCGGAGTGGCGATCTACGCGCGCACCTCTCCGCAAAAGATCGTGCGTGGGCTGGGCGCGCACCTGCTCGACGAAGAGGCCCGCTTTCTGCGCTTCGACTATGCCGATTTTTCGATCTGCTCGCTGTACGTCCCGTCCGGGACGAGCGGTCCCGCGCGCCAAGAGGTCAAGTACGGTTTTCTCGACGGGTTTTCAATCGAGCTCGAAGGGATGCGCAAAGAGGGCCGGCCCATCATAATTTGCGGCGACTACAACATCGCGCACCTCGACATCGACGTTTTCAACGTGCGCGCCTGTGCGGCGACGACGGGGTTTCTTCCGGCCGAGCGCGCGTGGTTCGATCGCGTCACCGCTCAAATCGGCTGGGTCGACGCATTTCGCGTCGTCAATGGGGAACGCAAGCAGTTCACGTGGTGGTCGGGATGGCGCAACGCCTATGAGAACAATCTCGGGTGGCGCATCGACTATCAGCTCGTCACGCCCGACTTGCGCGACCGGGTTCAAAGCGCGCGCATCTACAAAGACGAACGCTTCTCCGACCACGCTCCCGTCATCATCGACTATCGCGACCCGCCGTCGTAGAAGAGATCGTCGGCGAGGTCCGCATCCGGGTCGCCGGCGTAGATCGAAAAGTCGGTCACGCCTTCTTCGCGTAATACACCTTCGTCGATGAAGAAATTGCCCGTGCACTCGCGCGAGGGGCGGCTGACGATGCGATACGCGGCGTCCGCGACGATCTCGGGCTTGCGCGAACGGCGCGCAGCAGCATCGCCGCCCAGCAAGTTGCGCACCGCGGCAGTGTCGATCGTGGTGCGCGGCCACAACGAGTTGACCGCAATTCCCGCCTCGCGCAGCTCTTCCGCCATCCCCAGCGTGCACATCGACATGCCGAACTTTGCCATCGTGTACGCGACGTGCCCGCTGAACCAGCGCGCCTGCATGTCGAGCGGCGGAGCAATGTTCAGGATATGCGGATTTGCGGCTTTTGTCAGGTGGGGAATCGTCTCTTTCGAACAGAGAAACGTTCCACGCGCATTGACGCCATTCATCAAGTCGTAGCGTTTCATCTCGGTATCCAGCGTATGCGTCAGCGAGATGGCGCTGGCGTTGTTGACGCAGACGTCGATCCCGCCGAAGCGCGCAACCGTTTTCGCAACCGCGTCCCGGACCTGATCTTCGAAACGGATGTCGCACGCCAGCGCCAGCGCTTTCCCGCCGGCGTTTTCGATCTCGCCGGCAGCCGTAAAAATCGTCCCCGGCAGCTTCGGGTGCGGTTCCGTCGTCTTCGCAACGATAGCAACGTTTGCTCCGTCGCGCGCCGCGCGCAGCGCGATTGCAAGCCCGATGCCGCGGCTGGCGCCGGTGATGAAGAACGTCTTCGGGCGCACTAGCCCTGGGTCGCCGCAGCCTTCCGCAACTGTGAGAGCTGATGCGCGTGCACGAAGCGCGCGATCTCCTCTTTGAGGAATGCCGACAAATCGGCGAAGCCGACGCCGAACGTCGGGATGCCGTTGCGCGCGCTGCCGGTCTTCTTCACCAGCTTCGCTTTGCACGAGATCGGATCGAACGGCCGAACGGGCACGAGCTTCTTGACCCGCCTTTCGCCGAACGGCGTTTGCTCGGTGACTTCCTTTTCTTCACCGCCCATGTCGACCGCGCCGACCGGCATCGTAAAAGACAGCTCGATATCCGAACCCTCTTCGTAGTCGCCCGGCATCGCCAGCAGCATCCCGCCGATGGAAAGGTCCAGTGCTTCTGCGCGTATGGGGATGATGCGCCCGTCTTTGTTGGGGACTTTCGCTGAGACGGCAAAGTTGACCGCGGCACGATAGCCTTGACGTTTTGCGCGTCCGCCGACGTCGCCGTCGTCGACGACGTGTGCCGGCATGTCGGCGGGTTTGTAGGCTTTGCGGCGCTGGACCTCGGCAAGCTCGTGAGCGAGCTTGTCCTTCGCGGCTGTCGTCATGTCGAACTGAATGCCGTACTCGGCCGTCTTCGGGTCGCTCATTCGCACGGCGACGATGCGACCGTTGACGGGAATCGGCTCGCGTGACGGTCCCATCCACGCGAACGAAACGCGCGTGTGCGGCGGAAGCTTGACGGTGCTGCGCGCCCGCGCACCGCTGTCGGAGATGTCGACGAGAGTCAGCTTGAGATCGCGGCCCAGATCCGCGAGACGCACGGTGATCTCAGCGTTGACGTCGAGCCGAAAGGCCTGACGACGGACTTCGCTCATCGGCTCCTGCGCTAGGCGTCGGCTGCGGCGGCCGCTTTACGCAGCTGCGTCAATTGAAAAGCGTGCACGAACCGTGCGACCTCCTCGGTCGTGAATTCCGGCATTTCGAAGAATGACGTTCCGTACGCGGTGCCCTCGGGCGATGCGCCGATCCGCTTAACGACTTTTGCCTTGCAACGAATCGGTTCAAACGGGCGAACCGGCACGAGTTTTTTGACCTTGCGCTGCCCGAAGGGCGTATTCTCGACGACCTCGCGCTGATCGCCGCCCAGGTCGACCGCTTCGACCGGCATGACGAAATCGAGCTCGACCTCGGTCCCTTCGGCGATCGTTTCTTGCGTAATCAGCATCAGGCCGCCGATCGAGAGGTCTGCGGCGGTCGCGACTTGCTCGTGCATCCCGCCTTTGACCTTATACGAGATCGGGAAGCGCACCGGGGCGCGATACGCCTTCCGTTTTGCGCGTCCGACGCCGCCGTCACCCAGCGTCGTCGGTTCGGTCTTGAAGGCCATGCGGCGCTGGATCTCGTGCAGCTCTTGAACGAGGCGATCCTTATCGTTCTGCGGCATCTCGAACCGAACGCCGAATTCCGTCGCCTTGCGCTCGGTAACGCGGATGCCGACCATCTCGCCCCAGAGTTTTATCTCTTCTTTGGGGCCCTTCCACTTGAACTGGAGCTGCGAATACGGAATGCACAATCGCGTGCGCAACCGGCAGCCGCCCTCCGACAAATCGACGAGCGTGGCGCTCATCGTACGCCCGATGCCTTCGAGATTTATGACGATATCTTCGTTGACTTCGAGACGAAAAGCCTGACGCTGCTTCTCTGCATCGGACGCCGCCATGGAGAGGCTCTACTCCCCACCGTGCGAAGCCTCCTCGCGGCATGGCTTGGATTTCGGCGACGTATCTGCTCACATCTCGTTCCGAAGAGGTTCAGAAGCGCGCGGCTGCGCTGGCTCTGGAGCAGAGCGTCGAGATGCCCTTCGAAGCCGTTCGCGACGAAAAGATTCGCGAATCGATCGTGGCGCGCGTCACGGCGATCGAGCCGCTCGATCCGCAACGACACCGCGTCACATTGCAGCTTGCGACGGCGACGACCGGCGAAGATGTGACGCAGCTTACGAATATGCTCTTTGGAAATTGCTCGCTGCAAGATGACGTCTATCTTGAAGACGTCGCATTTCCGCCCGAGCTGCTGCAACGTTTCGGCGGGCCGCGTCACGGCATCGCCGGACTGCGCGCACTGACCCACGCTCCGCAGCGGCCGCTGACGTGCACGGCGCTCAAGCCGCAAGGCTCTTCCTGCGAGACCCTCGCCGAACTTTGCGAGACGTTCGGCTGCGCCGGAATCGACGTCATCAAAGACGATCACGGCATCGCCGACCAAACCTACGCACCGTTCGCGCTGCGCGTCCGGGCATGTCAAGCCGCCGCCGAGCGTGCAGCATCGGTGACCGGCAAGCCGGTGATCTACGCGCCCAGCTTAGTCGGATCGCCGCGGCGCATCTTCGAGCAAGCCGAACTGGCGCGTGAGTGTGGTGTCCGCGCCGTCCTGCTCGCGCCGATGCTCATTGGCCTGGGCACCTTCGCCGAGTTCGCGGCCGCCTTCCCGGAGCTCGTGATCCTGGCGCATCCGGCGTTCGGCGGAGCCTCCCGCATTTCACCCGTGTGGCTGTTCGGCAAGTTCTTCCGGTTGCTCGGCGCCGATGCGACGATCTATCCGAATTACGGCGGCCGGTTCGCATACACCCAGGACGTCTGTCGAGCCCTCGCACATGCGGCGCGCGCGCCCTGGGGTTCGATCCGGCCTGCCATGCCGGTCCCGGCCGGCGGCATGCCGGTCGAGCGCGTTTCGGAGATGATCGCGTTCTACGGCAAGGATGTGATGCTGCTGATCGGCGGCAGCTTGCTTCTAGCCGGGGAGCGCCTCCCGGAGCGAAGCCGAACTTTCGTCGAAGCGGTTGTCCAAGAGGTATGAGAGAGACGAGCGAGGCGCGCTACGCGCGAACGTTCCGGCCGGAAGGCTCGAACTATCGCTGGCAAAGTGTCGACGTTCTTCAATATAAAGAAGAGGGAACGGCACCGTTCAAAGACGTGACGCGCAGCGTTCTTTTCGAAGAAGCCGAGCTCGGCTACCAGTGGCGCTATTTCGAAGTCGGCGCAGGCGGCCACACCACGCTGGAGCGGCACGAGCACGTTCACGCGGTCATGATCTTGCGCGGCGGCGGCCAAGCGCTGGTCGGAGCGGATGTTTATCCGATCCACCCCTTCGATCTGTTTCGCGTCCCTCCGATGACCTGGCACCAATTTCGCGCCGGGGACGACGAGCCGATGGGATTCTTGTGCCTGGTGCCGAGCGAACGCGATCGCCCGCAGCTTCCCTCTGAAGCCGATTTGCGCTCGTTGCGCGCAAATCCGGAGATCGCGCGCTTCCTCGAGCAGACGCGCTCGCCCTAATGCACGTCGTGAACGGACGGTAAATTCGGTAAACTCCGCGCAGAATATACCGCGCGAAGGATCGATGCGGCGACGACCTCTGCGGCCATCAATCCGAGCAACGTCGGGTTTCCGGTTTTCCGCGCGCCGCCCGTCGCCAGCGTGAAGATCGCGTCTCCGTCGAACATCGTGTGCGACGGCGCAATCGCGCGCGCGACGCCGTCTTGGGCCATCTGCGCAATCTTTTGCGCTTGTGCCTTCGTGAGCTCGGCGTTCGTCGCGACGACGCCGATCGTCGTCGCCGTTCCAGGCGTGAGTATGGCCGGAATCTCGCCGCTCAAAATCGTTCGCACGGTGTCGATCGTCTTCTTTCCGTCTTTGCTGCGCGCACCGGCGACGATACGGCCGTTCGACGGATCGACGACGTCACCGATCGCATTCACGGCGACGATCGCGCCCACGACGAGACCATCGAGCGTAACCGAGGCGGTTCCGATCCCGCCCTTCATGGCGCGATCGAATCCGAACATCTTGCCGACCGTCGCGCCCGCTCCCGCGCCCACGTTTCCTTCGGCGGGACGCTCCGCCGTCGCCGCATCGCAAGCCGCATAGCCGGCGGCCGCATCCGGACGAATCTTCGGATCGCCGAGCGCAAGATCGAACAGAATCGCCGATGGAACGATCGGCACTTTCGCGATCCGAACGTCGTACCCGATTCCGTGCTCGTCGAGCCATCGAACCGCACCCGTTGCCGCATCGAGACCGAAGGCGCTCCCGCCCGCAAGCACGACTGCATTGACGCGATCGACGAGATTCTCGGGATTGAGCAGATCGGTTTCACGCGTCCCGGGCGCCGAGCCGCGCACGTCGACGCCGCCGACCGCGCCGCTCGGTGGCGCGAGGACGGCCGTGCACCCGGTCGGGCGCGCGCTCGAAGTCCAATGGCCGACCTTGATGCCGGTCACGTCGGTTATTGCGCTGTGCGGATCGATCATGAACGAAGTGGCCTGCGCATCTCTCAGCGACGCGGCAACCATCGCGCCGGTTGCAGCGCTCGCGACAAACGACTTTCTCTTTAACGTGACGTGCGAATTGATTGCGAAAGGGGAATTTTCCCACCCACCGAGATACCGAACTCGTACGCGTCCGAGCGCAAGTAGCAGAGCGTATTTTCAAGCGCCGCATCATTTTCGTCGAAGCTGGTGCGATCCAAGATCAAGACGGGATCTCCGGCCGCAATCTCCAGCAGCCGTCCCGGCACGTGACCGGCGGCTTGCGCGCGGATCGTGAGATCGGCGCGCGCAATCTTTCTCCCGAGCCGTTCCAAGATGCGGTAGATCGGCGTCGTCGACACTTCTTCGCGAGAAACCTCGGTCGCAATCGGGTGCAGATGAATGTTCGTGACGGCAAACGGCGAGCTGTCCAGGGTGTACAAGCGCACGATGAACATCGCGCTGTCGGTTCCGAGCTTCGCCGCAATCTGTGCGTTCGGCGTAACCTTGCGAAAGTCGATCAGCGAAAAATCAGGCTTGAGCCCTTTGGCGATCAGTCCGTCGTAGAAGCCCCGCAGCGGCTCGGCAAGATCCTGGTGCACCTTCGGCGACGCGACGAACGTCCCGACCCCGCGACGTCGTATGACGAGTCCGCGCCGTTCCAGAACCGACATTGCTTGCCGCACCGTGACGCGGCTGAGGCCGTAGCGGTCGACGAGCTCGAATTCACCCGGTAGGCGGCGGCGGGGACCGTATTCACCGCTCTGAATTCGGCGCGCCAAGTCCTCGGCCAGCTGCACGTAAAGTGCCTCGGGACCGTCGAACTTGGCGTGCGCGAAACCCCTCTCGGCCAAGACAAATGTCATATTACATTCCAAAACAACGCAAGGCAAGAGGGAACACGAAGTACCTAGGCCGACAAGCTTTTCTGTGAAGTCATTCCGCATCGCCACGATCGCCGGCGACGGCATCGGCAAAGAGGTCGTCCCCCAAGGCATTCGCGTCGTCGACGCAGCGGCAAAGAAGGCGGGCATCCGCTTCGAGTGGGATGCATTTCCCTGGAGCTGCGAAGTCTTTGCGGCAACCGGAAAGATGATGCCGGACGACGGGCTCGCGCAGATCGCACGCCACGATGCGATCTTCCTTGGCGCGGTTGGATGGCCGAGCGTCCCCGATCATGTCTCGCTCTGGGGTCTGCTCATCCCGATTCGTCGCACGTTCCGCCAGTACGTGAATCTGCGCCCGGTAAGGCTGATGCCCGGCATCGCCTCACCCCTGGCCGATCGTAAACCCGGCGACATCGATTTCTGGATCGTGCGCGAGAACAACGAGGGTGAATACTCCTCGATCGGCGGACGTCTGAACGAGGGAACCGACGATGAGCTCGTCGTGCAAGAATCCGTGTTCACGCGCCGCGGCGTCGATCGGATTCTCAAATTCGCATACCAGCTCGCGCGCAGTCGACCCAAAAAACATCTAACCTCGGCAACGAAGTCAAACGGGATCACCATCACGATGCCGTATTGGGACGAACGCGTGCGCGCGATGGCGAAAGATTATCCTGACGTAAAGACCGATCAGTTTCACATCGACATCCTGACTGCCCATTTCGTGCAGCATCCCGATTGGTTCGACGTCGTGGTGGGCTCCAATCTCTTCGGTGACATTCTGTCCGATCTCGGACCGGCCGTGACCGGAACGATCGGCATAGCGCCTTCGGCGAATCTCAATCCCGAGCGCGAGTTTCCGTCGATGTTCGAGCCCGTGCACGGCTCCGCACCCGACATCGCCGGGAAGCGCATCGCCAATCCGATCGGCCAAATTTGGTCGGGCGCGATGATGCTCGAGCATCTCGGATATCCGGATGCTGCGAACGCAATCGTGCGGGCTATCGAGAAGGTCCTGCAAAGCGGCCCGCGCACGCGCGACATCGGCGGCACGGCCAGCACGGAAGACGTCGGCAAAGCGATCGCCGAGGCGATCTGAGCCGGCGCCGCTTTCACTTGCTCGGGCCTGAGCTGTAACGGCCGCGAATCCTGAACGGCGCGTCCTCCTCGACCTTTACGCCCGCCGTGTTCCGCGCGATGATGCGAAGCGGATACGCGCGCACGAAAAACGGCGGAACGTCCAGCATGTGAAATGCGAATGCGAAATGTCCGTTGGTCGGACGTGGAACGCTGAAATCGAATAGATTCGTCGTGATCTCGACGCTCGCGGTGTTCGAAGATGCGACGATTTCGCCGTTCCAGTCGGTTCCGAGCGCCACGTCGAGACTCGAAAAGCGAATCGCTTGTATCTGCGGGAGTGCATCCGGTGCAGCAATAACCGGCGTCGGCCAATCTGCAGGGACACGTTCGGCAACGATTACGTTTTCGGGAGTGTGGACCGCCGTCGAGCATCCGCTCGTTGCAGCGCACGCAATGACGAGCCAGGAGAACCAATACCTGGCCAGGTAGCTGGTGGCATGTCGATTGCGCCGCCGCGCAACGCGACGCTCGATCTCGCGATCGGCGTCATCGGACTTTGGCTGGCGACGGGTTTCCTTTGGGATTCCTGGGCGCATCTGCACGTTCCGGTCGAGACCTTCTTCACACCGTATCACGGTATCTTCTATGCCGCGATGGTCGTGGGTGCCGCGATCCTCGTCGTCGCGGCGCTCGGCAACCGCAAACGCGGCTATCGCGGCTGGAATCTCCTGCCGAAGGCTTATCAAACCGCCCTAATCGGTGTTCCGATATTTTTCATCGGCGGTGTCGGCGATCTCATCTGGCATACGATCTTCGGAATCGAGGATCGCGTCGACGCCGTAACCAGTCCGACGCACCTCATCATCGGCATCGGCGTCCTCACCGTCATGAGCGGGCCAATACGCTCGTCGCTCGAGGCGCGGGACGAGCTGCGAACCCTCTGGTCGCAACTGCCGTTACTGTTCTCGCTTGCAACCTGGATCGAGTTCGTTCACCTCGGTACTGCCTATGCGTTCGATCCGTCGGCCGCGATGATCTACGCGCCTCCGAATGCCGTACTGTATTCGCCCGACTACTTCACGAATACGACGCTGCTCCTGTACAAGACCGCTTCAGGAGTCGCGGTCATCATTCTCGAGTCGCTGATCGTGATGATGTTTGCAATCTGGCTGGCGAGCCGATTCAGGCTGCGGCCCGGAGCGATGACGATTTTCTTCCTGTTCGGCAACTGCATCATTGCGGCCGCGCTTACGAACGACACGCCTATGCTCGTCACCTATGTCGTGATGTCGCTTGCGGCAGGGATCACCGGGGACGCGATCATCGCGCGCGCGCGCGGCGCGCCGCTGCACGCTGGTGCACTGCACGCATTCGGATTCATCGTGCCGGTCGTTTACTACGGAGCCTACTTCGTCGTTACGTTTGCGACGGGCGGGGTATGGTTCGATCCGCCGCTCTTGGGCGGGTCGCTCGTGTGGGCCGGCGTTTGCGGACTCGGATTGAGCTTCTTGCCGAACACGCAGGCGGCGCAATAGCACCGGCCAAAGTCCGGGCCATGCTCAAGATTGCATTCGTTGGACTCGGGACGATGGGCGGCCCGATGGCGCGCAACCTCGTACGCGCCGGTTATGCAGTGCGCGCGTACGATACAAATGCCGATGCTGTAGCAAGACTCGTCGCGGATGGCGCCGTCCGGGCGGCAACACCGGCCGAAGCTGCACACGACGCCGACATCGCAATTACGATGGTACCCGATTCCCCGCATGTCGAGGACGCGCTGCTCGGACCGAACGGTATTGCGAGCACGTTAACGCGATCGGCGATCTATATCGACATGAGCACGATTGCACCATCGGCGACCGATCGCTTCATCGTCGAGATGAAGAAACGCGGTACGGACATGGTCGACGCTCCGGTCGGGCGCTCGCCGCAACATGCCGCCGACGGAAAGCTTCTCATCATGGTCGGGGCGACGCCGCAGGGGCTCGAGCGCGTTCGCCCGGTCCTCGAACGAATGGGTGACACGATCGTCCATTGCGGACCGCCCGGGATGGGATCGCGCATGAAAGTCGTCAACAACTTCATGTCGGTGACGCTGAACGTGACGACTGCCGAAGCGCTGACGCTTGCCGAACGCAGCGGCCTCGATCCCGAGATCGCGCGCGCAGTAATGTTGGGAACGACCGCCGGCCAAGGACACATGTCCACCACGTACCCCGCGAAAGTCTTGCGCGGCGATGACACGCCGGGCTTCATGATCGATCTGGCGTACAAGGATCTCGGTCTAGCTCTCGATCTTGCGCGCGAAGTCGGCGTCGAGGTTCCGACCGCGGCGGCTGCGCGCCCGGTTTACGACGCGGCGCGAAAGGACGGGCGCGGCCGTAAGGACTGGACCGCGCTCTACACGTATTTGCGCAACGGCAAGAAAGGCTAGGGAAACCGCTCCGTCCGGTTGAGCGCGCGCATCTTTGCGAGGTATGCGTCGCGCGTCAGCTTGGGTTTGAACGCCGCGACGACGCCCTTGGCGCGTTCCCCATCGCCGGCCAGGAGATCGACGAGCGTGTGCGCCATCGCCTTTGCCGGCGTGATGTACGCATCGGTCGGGTCCGTGATTCGGAAATCGACGGTGTGGTTCGCGCCCGTGCAGCCTCCGTGATTCGGATGAAGCACGGGCATCACGTGACAGAGGTCGCCCGCATCGGTCGAAGCAGAATTCATCGGCGATTCACCGTAGCGCGCGGCACCGACTAGCTCGACCGCATTCTCGCGAAACACGTTGCCGAGCTCGCGATCGACCGAAAGCGGCAGGTAGCCGGAGAGCGTCCGGATCTCGACGGCGGCGCCCAGCGCCAGCGCTCCGGCGTGCAGCGAACGGTCGACTTTCGCGGCTGCTTCGTCGATGGCTTCGAGCGACGCACCGCGCACGAACGTCTCCAATCGAACGTCGGCCGGCACGACGTTGATTGCATCGCCGCCGCGCGTGATGATCGGATGGACGCGAATATGATCTTCGTCGCGGAACGTCTCGCGCTGCATGTGCATGGCCTGGATCGCGAGCGTCGCCGCGTTGAGAGCATTGATGCCGCGATACGGCGCGTTACCGGCGTGCGCGGCACGTCCCGTGAAGCGAGCCTGCTTGGCGACGAAACCATTGTAGTTCCAGGTCATCGAGAGCAAGTTGCCGTTCGGCGTCCCGGAGGCGTGAACCATCATCGCGAGATCGACGTCGTCGAAGACACCCTCTTTGAGCAGCTCGGGCTTTCCGCCGAGAAATTCGACCCTGCCTCGACGTGCAAGATCGGTGCGCCATTCCAGGTCGACGTATTCTTCGGCGGGCACCGCGAGTAAAACGATCTCGCCGCAAAGGTGCGCGGCCGCATCGCTCTCGACCATCGCCGTTGCAACGCCGAGCAGATGCGTCAGCTGCGCGTTGTGACCGCAGGCGTGCGCGACTCCCGTCGCGGGATCGGCATTCGGATGCCCGGGGACGGGAAGCCCGTCGAGCTCGCCCATCACGCAGATCGTCGGACCGGGTTTGCCGAAGCGAAGACGCGCGCGCACGCCGGTCAGCGCCAAGCCTTCCTCGACTTTTAGATCCAGGCGCCGCAACGCTTCGGCAATGCGCGTGGCGGTGCGCTCTTCGCGAAACCCGATCTCCGGATGCGCGAACACGTCGTTACCGAACCGCGTCAGCGATTGCGCGTGAGCGTCGATGGTCGCCGCGAGCGTCGTCTTGAGCGCCTGCACGGGCGAACTCGTTAGCATCCCAGCGCGTATGTTTCTCGGCGCGGGTCGGCCGCAGCTTCGCGGACACCCGCAGCGTTGATCCGGATGACTCCGGCACCACCGAAGGAAGCGCTGTGCGCCGGGAAGCTCACGACGCGATGTCCCAGCCCCGCAAGCGCGGCACGCACGTCGGAATGCACGCTCTCCTCGACGTTCAGCTCGCCCGCGGGCGTTACGAACCAACGTGCCGCGTCGACGGCCGGCTGCGGCTCGAGACCGTCATCGATCAAGCGCGTCAGCAGCTCCATGTTCGTGTACGTTTGGCTCGGGCCACCGGGCGTGCCCAGACACATTGCGGCTCGCCCGTCTTTGCGCACCAGCAAGGGATTGAGCGTGTGCATCGTGCGCTTGCCGGGTTCGAGTGCATTCGGCGAGGACGGATCGAGAGAGAATCCGGTCATTCTGTTGTTGAGCAGCGTTCCGGTCCCCGGAATCACCTCGCCGCACCCGAAAACGTGATAGACGCTCTGCAGCAACGATACCGCGTTGCCGTCGACGTCGACGACCGCAGCATAGCTCGTATCGGTACCCGCCTGGGCGAAGAGATTCGCAGGTTCGTACGAGCGCGCGCACCGGCGGTCGATCTCCTGCACGCGCGACGCAGCACGGCTGCGATCGAGCAATTCGGGGACGGCTCGCTCCGAGACGAAAGCCGGATCGCCGAGGTGTCCGCGCATGTCGCTCATCGCAATCTTCATGGCTTCGACCTGAACGTGAATCCGCTCGGCGCCTGCATCCTTCAGATCGTGAATGGGAAAATGTTCGAGAATCTGCATCGCTTCGAGAACCGCGATGCCGACTGAGACCGGCGGCTGCCCGATCAGCTCGTAGCCGCGGTAGGTCGCGCGCAGCGGCTCGCGCCACTCGGACTCGTATCCGGCCAGATCGTCCGCACGCAGCAAAGCATCGCTTGCTTTCGCGTATGCGTCGAGCGCCTGCGCAAAGGCACCGCGATAAAAGCTCTGCGGTCCCTGCGTCGCAATCGCCTCGAGCGTGCGCGCCAGGTCCGGCTGCTCGAGGATCTCGCCGGCGCGCGGCGCGCGTCCGTGCGGATAATAGACGCGATAGGTTTCGGGGAAGCGGCGCAGCGCGTCTTCGTTTTTCGCCAGCGTCGATGCGAACAGCGCCGAGACCGGCGCGCCCATCGCCAGCTCGATTGCCGGCGCAACGACGTCGCCGAGCGAGAGACGTCCGAATCGATTCAGGGCGCGATACCAGCCGTCTACGGCACCCGGAACGCAAGCCGCGCGCAGCCCCAGATGCTCGATCCTGCCGCTCGGAAATGCATCGCGCGTTGCGAGTCGCGGTGCCGGTCCGCTCGCGTTGAGCGCAAAGACTTCGTTCGTCCCGGCTTTGGCAACGAGCAAGAACAAATCGCTGCCCAAACCGCACGCGTCGGGCTTGAGGACCGCTGCGGCCGCCGCGATTGCGATCGCGGCATCGATTGCGTTTCCGCCCGCGTTCAGCATTCGCATCCCGGCCTGCGCCGCAAGTTGGTGGCCCGCGACGATTGCGGCCCTACTTCCCATGATCGTCGGCCGCGTGGTCAGGGCGAATGACGTACCGAAACTCATTTCCAAAGGCTCCTACAGATGGCTCGGAGCAATATCCTCTCGACGATGTCCGGATTTGAGCCGATCCTCGACCACGCGGTCGTCGACGTTCGCGACGGCATTGACGATGCGGTGACGCTCTTTCGAAGGCTAGGCTTTTCACTTACCGCACGCGGCTACCACACGCTCGGGTCGGTCAATCATCTCGCCGTGATGTCGCACAACTATTTGGAGCTGCTTGGTTGGGAGCGCGATGCCGAAGCTCGACCCGAGCTTTCCCGTTACCCCGTCGGGATCAACGGTCTCGTCTTTCGCGCCGACGACGCCGACACGCTCGCAGCCTCGCTGACGAATGCGGGATTACCGGCCCAACCGCCCCTCTCGTTTTCGCGACCTGTTCGTCTTCCGAACGGAGCGCAAATGGACGCGCGCTTCCGGACGGTACGATTCGACACCGGAACGTTCGGATCGACGCGGCTCTATTTCTGCGAGCATTTTACGCCCGAGCTCGTGTGGCGTCCGGAATGGCAGCAGCACGAAAACGGGGCCGTCGCAATCGCGCGCGTCATCATTCAAGCTTCCCAACCGCATCGGCTGGGGACGCTGTTCGCAACGATGTTCGGCGAAGCGGCAACGTCGCTCGACGGCGATCGCTGCATCGTGCGCGCCAAGGACGCAAGTATCGAGATCATGCCGCGAGCCGAAATCGCGCACGCATTCCGCGACGCGGCGCCGGATCTCGGAAGCCGCGATGAAGCCCTGGCGGGTTTGACGATTCGCACCTCGAGTCTGACGGCGGCAGCAGCAGCGCTCTCCGCGGGATCGATTCCGACGATGCAGATCGGAAACGAGCGCATCATCGTGCCGGCCTCTGCGGCGATGAACGTCATGCTCGAATTCGCTGCATAGCTTCGAGCTCGGAGCGCACGTCTCTAAACAGCCCTTTCCAATCGTTGGGCGCATGCTGGCGGAACAACCGCATCGTCGGATACCAGGGTGAATCCGGGCGTCGCAGCTGCCATAACCAGTAGCTTCCGAAGCCGTTGAGCAGCCAAACGGGCTTCCCGAGGGCGCCCGCAACGTGCGCGACGGCGGTGTCGACGGAGATGATCAAGTCGAGCTCGGAGATCGCCGCAGCCGTGACGCCAAAATCGGTCAGCTCATGCGCGAGGTCGAGCGTCGAGATGGCTTGCATCGGCTCGTGCGTGCCCTTCTGCAAGCTAATCCACCGAACGCCCTCGACGTCTGCAAGCGCGGCGAACTCCGCAGCCGGAGCCGAGCGGTAGCGATCGAGCAAATGTCCGGGACTTCCGGCCCAAACCAGCCCGATTTTCAACTCGTCGCCAAGCTCGGCGAAACGCTTACGAAATCGCGCGGCAGGCTCGGCCGGCGCCGAAAGATAGGGCGTCGTGCCCGGAACGTTCGTTTCGTCGATGCCCAAGACGAACGGGAGACTGCACAGCGGCAAGTGCGCGGTGAACGTTTCCAGAATCGCGGGGTCGCAGCGATCGGCGACGACGCGAACGCCGGTGCTCTCCTTGAACAGCCCAAGCAGCTCGGCTGGAACTTCGACGACGACTTCTCCGGTTCGCGCGGCGACCTCCGGAAAGAAGCGCGATAAAAGAACGAAATCGCCCAGACCTTGCTCGCGCGCGATCAAGAGCTTTCCGGAAAGGCGCTCTCCCGTCCAAATCGGAAGACGCTCGCGGTACGGAAAGTGCCCGCGCATGTGCGGATCGTGCTGGCGCCATTCGACTTCCGGCCAGCCTTTTGCCAGCTCCCCCGCGAGCAGTAGTCCCATTCCGTAGTTGACGTGCGCGAGCGGCTCGCGCGGCGCCAGCTCGACGGCCTTCTTTCCGCACGCAAGCGCTTCGTCGATGCGCCCGAGCCTCTGACAGAGCACGCCGAGATTCATGTTGGGCTCATGCCGCTCCGGTTCGAGCAGCGCAGCACGCCGGAAATAACGCTCCGCCGCCGCGAATTCGCCGCGCTCGCACTCGGCCTGACCCATCAAAATCGTGGCCAAAACGTCATTCGGATTCCGCATGAGAACGGCTTCGCAAGCACGCACGGCTTCATCCGGACGATACATTGCGATCAGCGAATCGCCGAGCGCGTGATAGGCTTCGATTTGATCCGGCTCGCGCGCCAAGAGACGGCGCAAAACGAGCACCGACTCGTCGTAACGGCCGGTCGTATTGTACGCGACGCCGAGGCTGAGCGCCGCCGTTCCATTTTCCGGCTCGCTGTGGAGCACGTCCGTAAATATGTCGATCGCCTCGTCGAATGCGTTCTGCTGATATCGGACGATCCCGAGGCGCAAGCGCGTCTCGGTGTTGTCCGGCTGCACGCGCAGAACCCTACGATAGGCGTTGGCCGCTTCATCGAAGCGCTTTTGCACTTCCAGGACTTTCCCGAGATTGAAGAGTGCGGCCAGATTCTCGCTCGATGAGGCTGCGGCCAGCAAGAACAACCGCTCGGCTTCGGGGTAGTCGCGCTGCGCGAAAGCTATCGCGCCCGAAATGTTGAGCGCTTCCGAATCCGTTCCGGCGCGGCCCAGCACCTCATCGCAAAAGCGCTTGGCTGCAGTGAGGTCCCCGGCGCGGAACGCAGTCGCCGCGCGCTCCAAGAGATTTCGCTCTCGCTGCTTCACGGATTCTTCGTACCCACTGTGTCAGCCAGTTGGCAGTCTGAGGTCGCAGCATGGCACCCTACGGAGGTTCCCGATGGCGATTTACCAGTGTCCGGACTGTTTGGGGGTACACGAAGAGGCGACGGAACCGGCGCTCGGACTCTTCGTTCGTTGCGAGTCGTGCTTACTTGAGGCATCCCTAGAAGAAGCGGTTACGAAGAGCGTCGACCCGCTCGAGCTCGCGCCTGTTGCGGCGAAGGCTGCGTAGAAGCGAGCCTTTGCGATATCAGGTCGGGTGTCTGCGAGGCGGCGAATAAAAACCCTTGCGCGTGACGGCACCCGAGCCGAACGAGCGCATCGGCCTGCCGCTGATGTTCGACACCCTCCGCGATCACTTCGACCTCGTACGATGCTGCCAATTGTGTAAGTAACTTTACGATCGGTTCGCTTCCCAGACCGCCGCTTCTCCCGTGGATGAAAGAGCGGTCGATCTTGAGCGAATCGATCGGAAATTCCTGAAGGTAGCGCAGCGAGGAATATCCCGTTCCGAAGTCGTCGATGCACAACCTGACGCCGAGCCCACGCAAGCCCACGAGCGCGGCGTTGGCGTAATTGCTGCTGCGCAGGATCGCATGCTCGGTTATCTCGATCGTCAGCTCTGCGGCCGCGATGGCGTGGTCGCGCAACAGGGCTTCGACGTACGGAACGATGTCGGGCTGCAGAATCTCCTGCACGCTGAGATTCACGTGGAGCGAGAAGGGTCGTCCGCCGCGCATAGCACTCCACTCTTCATAGCATCGGCAGGATTCGGCCAGCATGAAGCGTCCGATCGGCACGATTGCGCCGACCTCTTCTGCGAGCGGAATGAACTCACCGGGCGAGACTTTTCCGAGCGTCGGGTGCGTCCACCGGATCAGAGCTTCGACGCCGACCATCGTTCCGTCGCTGAGCGCAACGATGGGTTGATACTCGACGGTGAATTGGCTGCCGTCGACTGCGTCGCGCAACCCGTTGATCAACCCCAGGCGGCGCGCGGACTGCGAATGCATCTCGGCGTCGAAGAGCGCCTTACGCGAACGGCCGCCCGTCTTTGCCGCGTACATCGCGATGTCGGCTTCCCGCAAGACGTCCGATATCGTCGTATGGCGGCGCTCGAGAATTGCAATTCCGACGCTCGCCGACGCAAACACCTTGCCGGCTTCGTGCTCGATCGGCTGGATGATCTCGTTGATCATCGCATCGACGTGCTCTTGGACTTCTTCCGAGCCGCTACGATCGCGGAGCAGCACGGCGAACTCGTCGCCTCCTAAGCGCGCCACGACGTCGCTGCGCTGGGTCGTCGCCCGTAGCCGTTCGGCAACGCGCAGCAACACCAAGTCGCCGGCGAGATGCCCGAGCGTGTCGTTGATCGTTTTGAACTCATCGAGATCGACGAACGCAACGGCGTTCGTGCGGCCCTCGACGCCGCCGGCGCGCAGCGTCGCCTCGAGCTCCTCGGCAAACAGCTGCCGATTGGGAAGACGCGTCAGCCCGTCATGGGTTGCCTCGTAGCGCAACTGCGCGTGACTGGCCTCGAGCAACCGGCGGCGCTCGACTTCCGCCGCGTGTGCGCGCGCGTTGGCGAGCGCGAGGCCGACCAAGTTGACGAAGAGCTGCATCGAGCGCAAGGTCTCGCGCGACGGGATCGAGCCGTCATCGGGACCGTCGACGCCCATATACCCGAGCATGCCTCCGAGCCGGTCGCGCAGCACGAACGTCAGCGAATCACGTTCGTGCCACCGTTCGGGTGCAGCTCGCGGCGCGTCGGCAGGAAGATCGCCGGAGTAGATCGCGCGCGACCATTGCGTGTCGGTCTCAGCCGGAATGAAATAGCACGATTCGAAGACCTCGAACTCGCGCTTGAGGATGGCGCGAATCTCATCGCGGCCGACACGCTCACCGATCCGTTGCGTCGTCAAGCTCTCCGGCCAGCCTTGCATGACGCGCCGCTGCATCGGCGCGGACGCGTCCTCCGCTGCGACGATCGTGACGTATTTGAACCGGAAGAGGTCGCGAACTGCTAGCGCGATTGAACCCAGACCGCGATCGAGATCTTCGGCTTCGAGAATGTCGCGCGTCACGGCTAGGAGCCGCGCCAGCGGTGCCTCGAGCGGAATTGAGGCCACGTTCAGTACCTAGAGCTTTAGAGTCCAGCGCCGACGGGTTTTGACCGGCGGCTTCGGAGGCGCAACGTATGTCGACAAACCCGCATCCGCAAAGTTTTGCAGCGTCGAAGGATTTGTTTCCTCAACCGTCACGCGACCGTTAGCCCGAATCTTCAACGTCTCGCCGTTGATGAGCGCAAAATCGTTTCCGCTCACGTCGGCGACGATGTCTCCGGCACCGCAGTCGAGGCAGCTCAAGACGTCGCCGCTCAAACTGTCGGCAAGCAACGCCGTGGTGCCGCGGATCGCAATTCGCGCCCAACGCGTCGAAACGACGTATACCTCATCCCCGTCGTACGGCTGGTGGATATCGAACCGCAACACGGCCGAATCCGACGGAAGCCGGATCGCCGAGCCTTCCCATACGACCGGGTCTTGGTGCCGGCGGACGTGCTTGCGTTTCGTGATATTTGCGTGCACTTGGATGACGCTATTTCCGCCGAGCGTCACCCGCGAGGCATCCGGAAAATCGAGAACCGCAACGGATTGCGCTTGCGTCGACGCGTACGCGTCGCTTTGAAAGGTCTGCGAGATGGCAACCATCGTCACGGATGACGAGGTGCTGTTCTGATACCCGACGTAGCCGCTCAGGCGCTGCAGCGTCATGTCGCTCGACGATCCGCAGGGGAGCGCTCCCGCGAGTACCACGACAGATACGAAGACGACCGCCGCCAAAGACCGCATCGCAAGGCTGCTCCTGGGTCCCGGGGTTCCCTTCCTTCTAAAGAAGCGAGGTTTGCGCCAGCTTGATGAACCTAGCCGGCGCCCGCGGCTGCCAGGTCCGAATCACCACCTCCCTGGACCGGCATGTAGAACTTGCGCATCGCGATCAGCGAGACCAAGCTGACGATCGAGACGATCACCATGTAGCCCGCGACCAGCCACGGCGTTCCGCTGGATTTGAGCAGCGCTGTGGCAATGATCGGCGTGGCACCGCTCGCGAAGATGCCCGAGAACTGGTACACGAACGAGATCCCGGTGTATCGCACGCGAGTATCGAACAGCTCGCTGAAGAGCGCCGCTTCCGGGCCGTAGATTGCGGCGTACGCGATCCCGAACGGAACGGTGATCGCCAGCCACGCCCAACCGACTCCTTGGCCCATCAGCCAGAATGCCGGATAGGCCAGGATGCCCGTCGCGATCACGCCTGCGCCGAACACCTTGCGGCGCCCGATCCGATCCGAAAGCCGCGACCAAAACGGGATGAAGAAAATCATCACCACCGCCGCGATCGTTACCGAGTTGAGCACGTCGGTGCGCGGATACTTGAGCGTTCCGGCCATGTACGCGATCACGAACACGGCGTAGATGTTGAAACCGACGCCCTCGATGTAGCGGATCCCCATGCCGAGGATGACGTTGAGGCTATATCCCCGCCACAGCTCGGTAAAGGGTACCGGCGCGATTTGTTTGCGAGCTTGAACCTCTTGGAACATCGGCGTCTCGAAGATCCGCGAGCGGATGTAGATACCGATCACGACGAGCAGCACGCTCAGGAAAAATCCTATGCGCCAGCCATAGTCGAGGAACGCATCTTGAGAGAGCGCGTGCGTTAGAATCGCGGTTACCAGCGTTCCGAGGGCGAGTCCCGCGGGCACGCCGATTTGCGGCCAGCTCGCATAGAAACCGCGCTCGCGCTCGGAGGCGTACTCCGCCGACATCAGCACGGCGCCGCCCCACTCGCCGCCTAGCCCGAATCCCTGGAGCATGCGCAAGACGAGCAGCAGAATCGCCGCGGCGCGTCCGATCTGATCGTACGTCGGCAGAAACGCGATCAAGAACGTCGCGACGCCCATGATCAATAGCGTCAAGATCAGCATGCTCTTCCGGCCCAGGCGATCGCCGAAATGCCCGAAGAAGACTGCGCCGATCGGACGCGCTATGAATCCGACGAACGAGATCGTGAACGCGAGCAGCGTTCCGATAACCGGATCGAACTGCGGGAAGAACAGCTTGTTGAACACAAGCGCGGCCATCGAGTTGAATAGGAAGAAGTCGTACCATTCGACCGTGGTGCCGACCGTGCTCGCCAATGCGACGAGCCGAATGTCACTCGTTCCTGAAGCGGACGAACGTGCTGCCATGGTTCCCCTCCCCGGCTATACCGGTACGGACATTTCCGGCCGGTCCTGATTATCCTCGTTCGAGCGCGCTGCCGGCGCCCCGTATCTCGATCAGCCCGTCAGCTCCCGTACCATCGTCGCGAGCGGTACGCGTTCGGCTGCATATGCGCGCCGAATCGGCCCCGCAGCCTTGAGTGCGTCGTATTGACTGGCGCCGTAGAACACGGCCAGCAGCAAGTCGTCATCCGAGTCGAACGGTCCGCGCTCGCGCCGAACGCGCTCGAGGGCGGGCGGAATCAAATCGCCGGGCCGCTCCGTGACGACGCGCTCGCCATCGGTGACGCGATCGTACAAGCCCGGTTCGACCGGGGCAGCCAGCTCGCCGTAATAGCCGAGAATATAGCGCCGCACTTCGTCAGGGATCGTCTTGTATCGCTCGCCCCCGACGACGTTCAGCGTGGCTTGCGTCGCAACGAATTGCGCAAAAGGGCTCACGATGATCGGATAGCCGAGGTCCTTGCGGACGACGGCCATCTCCTCGAGAATCGCATCGAGCTTGTTCTCCATTCCCATGTCGCGCAGCTGGCTGCGCAGATTCGAGATCATGCCGCCCGGAACGTGGTGTTTGTAGTGAAACGGATCGTATTCGGCGATTTCGCCCAGCGGCTTCCCTTCGCGCTCCGCTACGCCGCGAAAGTGCCGGCGCACCGGTTCGAGCATCTCGAGATCGAGATCGACGCGATAGCCCATGCGGCGCGCGTTGTGCGCGACCCACTCGGTCGCCGGTTGCGACGCTCCGTTCGCGAGCACCGAAGTCGCCGTATGCACCACGTCGACGCCGCACGCAACGGCTTCAAGCGCGGCAAGCGGGCCAAGGCCGGTCAAGCAATGCGTGTGCAGCTGCAGCGGCAGCGAACCTATCGCTTCGCGCAACGCCGGTACGAGCGTGCGCGCACGCTCGGGAGTCAGAAGCCCACTAGGATCTTTGAGATACAGCGCGTCGACCCCGAGCGCGACGATCTCACGAGCTTTCCCGGCGTAGTACTCGTCGGTGTGCGCGGGGCTGAACGTGTACACGACGCCGGCCGCGACGTAGAGGCCGGCCTCCTTCGCCGCGCGCACGGAGACGATGATGTTCCGAACGTCATTGAGCGCGTCGTACGGTGTGTGATAGCGAATGCCGTTTGCCGCGATGCGCTTGGCGGTCAGCTCGACCACGTCGTCGGAGAACAGCTCGAAGGTGAACAGGCTTTGACCGCGCGTCATGATGATCAGCGGCGTTCGCGTGATCGCCGCGCTCATGATGCGCATCCGCTCCCACGGATCCTCGCGCAGATAGCGCACGCACACGTCGAACACGGCGCCGCCTTCCAAATCGATCGCTTCGAAGCCGGCTCGGTCGAGATAGCCGGCAACCGGCAGCATCATTGCGGTCGTCATTCGCGTCGACCACAAGCACTGGTGCGCGTCGCGCAACGTCGTGTCGATGAAGCGAATCGATCTCATGCGACAAGGATACCGACATGTATGAAGACTGAACTAACCATTACAGGAAGCATCTGATCGTTCAAGATCGAAGGCCAGTCCTCCAGGAGCAAGCACATGATTTGCTGTCAACACGAGCACTACGCGCCGACCGCAACGGGCGACTACGGATTCGAAGTCGACGGAGCTCGCATCAAATACGGACGCGGCGTCCTCTCCGAAGTCGGCGAAGCCGCCAAAGCGCTCGGGATCAAGCGCGCGGCCGTTTTCATCGACCCGTTCCTGCGCCGCCGGCAGTTCGTCGAGACGGCGCTTACCTCGCTGCGCGAAGCGAAA
>Ga0335072_10001040_pt1 | contig 47644 bp, 41 predicted proteins | sample Lox_Sample_21_FD_206725 | JGI IMG/M metagenome (GOLD analysis project Ga0335072, IMG submission 206725) | Soil microbial communities from Loxahatchee National Wildlife Refuge, Florida, United States - Lox_Sample_2.1 | ecosystem: Environmental > Terrestrial > Soil > Wetlands | place: USA...
CGCGTGCGGCGGTTCCTGGCACGCAAAGGGCTCAGCGTGGACGGCTTGGTCGGGGACGATGGCTATCTGCTGTTCTCCGACAAGTCGCACCTCATTGTCGCGGCGCAAAGTGGGGAAGGACTTTTTTCAGGCGTCCAGATGCTGCGGCAGTTGCTTCGCACGCAAGGCAGGAAAGTGATCTGTCCGGCAGTGGAAATCCGCGATTGGCCAAATCTGGAGGACGCCGCGTCACAGGACGGGTTGACCCGCGATACGCCTCCCAATTTTCCACAGCTGATGCGCGTACCGAGAAGCTACTAAAAAACCTTCCACTTCAAACATTGACCATCCCCAGAGGCCCGCGTTCTTTGGTCCTGGGGACTTTTGCCTTCTCTGCTCACTGGAGATTAGGTAAGTCGCGCCGCAAAAATCGCGCTGCCCAATGATGAGATCGTCAAACTACCGAAGGGCTACTGCAACCCTGCTTGAGCCAGCATGCCTTGAAACTGATTGCGCGTGCGCATGTCGATCGACTGTGTGACCAGCCTTCCATCACGATTGAAGACGAAGCTCTTGGGAATACCTTCGACCACGAAGAGATAGCTCACTTTGCGTCCGGGATCGAGTAGAACCGGGTAGGTGATCTTGTGCTCGGCAATAAACGGGGTTACCTTCCCCGAATCCTCATCGGAAATCGCCAGAATCACGAATCCCTGGTCTTTGTATTTTGCGTAGAGAGCTTCGAGGTCGGGCATTTCTTTACGGCATGGTGGACACCATGTCGCCCAGAAATTTACCAGCACCACCTTGCCGGTCAGATCGCGCAAATGCCAGGGTTTCCCTTGCAAGTCAGAAAGAGTGAAATCGGCTTTCTGGCGGGCGTCGTCGTCGGCTTCTAATTTAGCCATGGCCACCGCATACTCTGGGTCGTCTGAACTGGCCTGCATGTGCTCGTAGCGCACCAGCGAAGCCAGTTCGGTATACAGGGATTTCGGCTTGGGTCGCCGGGAGTTTGCTTCTTCGCGCAACGCGTCGGCTAATGTGGTGGTGACTTCCTGAAGAGTGTCCCGGCCGAAGTCGCCCTCCGTGGCTCGGCTAGCGAGTCCTCCCGCGAGCATGAGCTTATTCGGACCAGCGGGCAGCGCTCTGATCTGCAACGCGAGATATTTGGTGACCCGGGCGCGAGTCGTGTCATCGAGTTGGCGCAACTGCCCGATCTGTTCTGCAATCGGCTTTTCCTGATCGCTCCAGACGATTCTGTTTTGTGCCCAAAGCACTGCGGCAAGAAGGACGATGAACGCAAGGATTCCTGCGAGTCGAGGTGAAGCGGCGGAAAAAGCTTTGTGAAGTCCCATCGTACAACGGGCCCATTCCGGTGAATCTGAGCAGCACGACATTGCATTTCTCGACCAGAGATCGCGAAAGAAAAAGTCAGTTCTCAGGCTCAGATGAACATTTCGTCCTGAGGAACCGGACGGCGCTCGCGCGTGGAGCCATTGCCGCGGGCGCGACGGTTCAACAGAAATTCCAGCCCGACAGTGATGCCCTGCATGATTCCGGAAATGTGCCGCACCGGGGAAACGACCGTTTTCTGCACGACTTCCGAGGTATGCTCGACGCGGTCGAGCGTGCGGCTTAGTAACTCATCGGCGCGAATCACTTGCAGACGGCCGCGATCGACCGCATCGCTGACGGCAGCATCAATCCGTTGCAGTTGCGCGCGGAGCTGCGTCGTGGTCTGTTCCACGTTTCCGGTAATGACGTCGAGGCGCGGACGCATCTCGGTGACAATCGACTGCACTTGCTCGACCGTTGGCAAAATTTTGTTCCGTACTTCGGTGGCCAGAGCCTCCATGCGTTGGCTGCTCTTGCGCATGGCCACGTACATGGCTACAAGAATGCCTGCCTGCAGCAGGATGGCGAACGCGGTCAGCGCAATGAAAATGGTCAGGTTTTCCATGAGTTAACTATGCCTCCGCTGCATTCCGCCGAGCGCCAGAAGGTCCGCGCCGGGAGAAAAGAAAGCGGTTGCTTACGGATTGTTCGACCCGCCGGCTTCAGTCGTGGCCTCATGATAAGCCTGACGCCCGGCTTCGTAGGCGGCGCGGAATTGATCTTTCTGCTGATTGAGAACGTCGCGGCTGCGATCGGCCCATTGCGATGCTTGCTCGCGAGCATCGCGAGCCCGATTGCGGACATAGTCGCGTCCTTCCTCGGCGCGGGCGCGAATGGCTTCGCGCGTTTCGCTTCCCGAACGCGGAGCATAGAGAACGCCGACCAGCGCGCCTAGTCCCATGCCTGCCAGGAACCAAACAAAACTGTTCCCATCACGATCCGACATAATGCCTCCATATACAGCTTCAAAGCGGATGGTAGCACCGTCAATGCAGGAATTACAATGCGCGACCGGCCAGCAGAAATGGCCGCTGCGAAGAGGGGATTCTGATTTTACGACTGTAGCTACTTCTGCGGAATTGGCGGAGTCGTCGGCACGGGCTGCGTCTTCACCGGTTGCGACTTTACGCCTTGTAACACCGATTTCGGCCCTCCGCGGTTGCTTTGATACACCGACAACGTGATCGACGTGATCATGAACAGCACAGCCGACCAGGTCGTGGCTTTCGAAAGGGCGCTGGCCGAGCCGCGGGGCCCGAATGCCGTCTGGCTGCCTTGCCCGCCAAAGGCCGCGGAAAGGTCTCCGGCGCTGCCGCTTTGCAGCAGCACGACAATAATGATGAAGAAACAAGTGAGAACGTGGACGGTGGTGATGAAATAAATCATAAGCATTCAACTATTTCGAGAGTGCGAAAGTTCGAAAATCATGGTGCGGAAGGCGGGACTTGAACCCGCATGCCTTTCGGCGCCACCCCCTCAAGATGGTGTGTCTGCCAATTCCACCACTTCCGCCCAGGATAAGTACAGCGAACTCAGTAGTTTACTAACAGCGGCGGTCTGAGGGCAAATTCCACGGCACCGGACCCTGCACCCACACTGGAATTCTACACGAATGTTGGATTTCGCGAATTGACATCACAACTGAAAGTTTACCGATGGATACACAATTCGACGCAATAGAAGTCAGAACGTATCGATGTTATTCGTCGTTCGAATCTTGAACCAGTCGTAGCGCAGGTTGTTTATGCACAACCCGTTTCGGACTCTCATGAAGGCGTGTTGGATACGCACTTCGAGATTATTGTTCCTCATCATGACGTTCTGGTCGCTGCGCGCGCCGCGATACTCAGCCATCTGCCGGCTCTGGCATTTCTGATAATCCTGGCTCGCCTGGCAGATTTCGTATCCATTGCTCAGGTTCGCGTTGCGCAGGGTTTGCAGGTCGATGTTTTCCTGAATCGCGGCCGCGAGCATCTCGTCGTATCGGTCGTACCAGATGTGGACGGCTTGCTCGGTCTGCTCGGGCGTGTGCGTCAGCTTGTATCGCGTGATCGCGGAAACTACTTCGTCGGAATTTTCCGGGCCGTCCATTTTCAAGTGAGGCAGAGGACCGGCGAAGGCTTCCATGTCTTCATCAGTGATGACTTTTGTGGCGTGAGCCGTCTTTTGTGCCTTGGCGCTACGAGCGGCGGCGGCGATCGAGGTATCAGAGCCCACCGCGTCAGAAGAACGGGCTTCGGTCGATTTGTCTGCCGGCTGGGACTGGCATGTTGCCGGGGCGTTCTGAGCCAAGGCCTGCGACGCGACGAGCAAAAGGCTCGTGGCGATGGTCTTCCAGCAGGAGCGCCAGGAATTTAGACCAATGTCAAGCATCGTACGAATTCTAACCAGCGCTTGGCGGGCAGAAAGATGACCAAAGTGGGGGCGCGGGTTACGAGCGAGGTTACCATCCGTTGCGTTGGCGCAGCGATGTGATTTGCATCACATGATGGCGGCCGTGCCAGGCATAGAGCGCCAGCGTCCTTTCGAGCGACATCAGGCCGAGTTCGGGATGGCGGAAGCTGCGCTTCCACTGGTCGGGCGCCAGCGAACGAAGCAGCGCGACCCAGCGCGCATGTAGAGATTCCAGCAGAGTCAGCGAGATCTCGGTCGGCGTGGCTTTCGTGTCGGCGAGTTCGGCCCAGCGATCTTCGGCGTAGGGCTTGATGGTCGGCTCGTCCTCGGTGAGCGCCAGCTTGAAGCGCACGTAGGAATTCATGTGGCTGTCGGGTAGATGATGCACGACCTGCCGCACGGTCCATCCGCCGGGACGGTAGGGAGTATCGAGCTGAACCGTGGAAAGTCCGTCGATGGCTGACTTGAGGTTTTCGGGTGCGCGCGCAATCTCATCGATGAATTGTTGTTTCTGTTCATCGTTCGTCGGCCCGTCATAATGAAATTTGCCGATCGGATAGCGTAAATCCGTCATGATCTCCTCCCCAAATCAAACTCCTGCGTTGGTTTCCTCAGATGAGCAACGAGATGCAAAAGGTTCAGAAGAAGGCAGCTTCCAAAATGGTGACGACATGCCAACTGGCTTTCAGCGTCAGCGGGTCGGTGATTAGCGAAAACGCGTGTTCAAAATCATGCACCGACCCAAGCGTGCGCGCATCGAATCGCGTCAGGAGGAAGTCGTATGCAAGCTGCGGTCGTTCCCGCTGTGAACTCTTCGTGGCAGATCAAAGACGTCCCGCAACCTCAGCCAGGACCGAACCAGGTGTTGGTGAAGATGCATGCAAGTGGCATCTGCTACACCGACGTACATCAAACTCTCGGACATTTGCCGGGGTCATTCCCGCGAATCCTCGGCCACGAGCCAGTTGGCGAGATCGTTGCCATAGCTGCCGACGTTACCACGCGAAGGGTCGGCGACCGCGTGGGCACCGCCTGGATTCAATCCACATGCGGCCGCTGCGAATGGTGCCAGCGTGGCCGCAAAATGTTCTGTCCCTATTTGAAAGGCACAGGAATTGAAACCCAGGGCGGACATGCTGAGTACATGCCGATGAATGCCGACGCAACTTATCTCATTCCCGACAACGTTTCTTATGAGCAAGCAGCCCCGATCTTCTGTGCCGGCTACACGGTCTATGGCGGGCTGCGCTGGGCCGATCCCAAGCCGCATGAACGGGTTGCCGTTCTCGGAATCGGCGGCCTTGGACATTTGGCAGTGCAATACGCGAAGGCCGCAGGCTTCGAAACCATTGCCATTTCACATTCCCCGGATAAAGACAAAATGATCCGCGATCTCGGTGCCGATGAAATTGTCCGCGACGGGAAGAGTCTTGCCGCCGCCGGAGGCGCAGACGTTATCCTCAGCACCTCCAATTCCACCAGGTCGATGGTGGACAGCATACAGGGGTTGCGTCCAGACGGCCGGCTCGTCACCATGGGTGCCGACGCGGAACCAATTTCAGTTTCGCTGATCGATCTCATCTCCAAGCGCATTCGAATTATTGGCAGCCAACAAAACGGTCCCGAATATCTCTACGAAGCGCTGGATTTCGTGGCGAAAGGAAAAGTCAAAACCGTTGTCGAGACTTATCCATTGCGAGAGGCACCGAAAGCCTATAACCGCGTTGCGGAGGGCAAAGCTCGGTTCCGTGCGGTACTGACTATGTAATCGGCGATCCGGGCATTCTGAGGATAGGTTCAGGCGGATCGCGACCAAACTGGAATTGCCGTTTGGCCACTACGCTGTAGCCGAACACGACTCAGGCTTGCAACTACCACACCTTGGGTCTACTATGCTGCGGGCCCACTCCGTGGTGATTGGCTCTGGGATTCCGGCGTCAACTTGTAAGTGCGGATCGCATCTTAATTACGTTAAACTCTCGGTGCATTGCGGTTGCACCATTTCTGGGGCAGGTAAGCTATGCCATCTTCGACGTGGTCGGGTCACTTAACCTTCGGACTGATTTCCATGCCGGTGCGTCTTTTTTCCGGCGCGCGCAGCTCGGGCATTTCCTTCAACATGCTGCATCGCCCTGACAAGTCGCGCCTCAAGCAGCAGTATGTCTGTATAGCCGAAGGAGTCGTCGTTGACCGCAACGACATCGTGAAGGGTTACGAATTCCGCAAAGACGAATACATCGTCATCGAGCCCGACGAGATCAAGAAGATTGAGCCACAAACCGCCAAGACCATGGAGATTCTCGAATTCGTACGAGAAAGCGAAGTCGATCCCGTGTACTTCGAGTCTTCGTATTACATGATGCCGGAAGAAGCGGGACGGCGTCCGTATGCGCTGCTCACCAAGGCGCTGGAAGAGAGCGAGTACGTCGCGATCGCGAAAGTCACTATGCACAATCGCGAATACACGTGTTTTTTGCGGCCTTCGGAAGGTGGATTGATGCTCCACACTATGTACTACTCCGACGAGGTGCGAAAAGTTGACGGGTTCGGCATGCCCGATGTGGAATTGAAAGACGCCGAGGTGAAAGTGGCGCATCAGTTGATTGAGGCGCTAGCCGCGGAGTGGGATCCGGACAAGTACAAAGACGACTTCCAGGAAAATCTGAAAAAGCTGATCGAAACCAAACTGGAGGGCGGCGAGGTTGCCGCTGTCGAGAAGCCGAAGAAGCTGGCCCCGGTGGTGGATCTCATGGCCGCGTTGAAGCAAAGCCTGGCGCAGATGGAAGGCAAGAAAAAGCCTGCGGCGAGCGCACCTGAGGGCGAGCGTCCACGCACTGCTGGCAAAGCGCGACGCGGGCGCGGGTAAACCAGCACTCGGCAATCTGCAGTCAGCAGTGAGACCTCAGATCTCGGAACTACGGGCATCCCAAGCCGGCACGATCGGCATCCCTTCCCGAATACTCAATCAATAATCTGAGAATTGAGTCCTGAGAACCTGACAACCGGCTTGCCAATCGTTACAATACTCGCTTCGCCTGAATCACTGGGATGAAAGCTAAATTCTTCGGGGTGCCGATGAGTTTCCGTCGTGTGGGTAGCCTGGTTGCAATCGTGATCGCAATTTCGCTGTGGATGGCCTGCGGTCAGGTCTATCGCCCAGTCGTGATTCCGATCAACTCCACACCGCCGAACGGCTCGAATTTTCATGCGGTTTATGCCATCAGCACGAATTCGCCTTTTTATCAGGGAACTGCGGTGCAGATCGATGTTTCCGGCGACAGCGAGATCGCCCAGGGGAACGCAGGGTACAATCCGACGCATTTGGCGATCCTGCCGAATTTTTCCCGCGTATTTGCAACCAGTGGCGCGGGGAACCTGTGTCCAGCGGGAACGGATGTCGTCACTTCGTATGCTCCGGCAACTGACAGCAGTAGTGCGACGGGATTCAGCAACGTGCTGACCTACACCTACCCGAATGCGGGAACCTCGGAGACATCCAACATTGTTGCGATTAGTGAATCGGCGAATCTCGTCACAGCAACGCTAAGCGCGCCTTTGCCGAACGCGATCGCCGGGCAGTCGATCGTCATTTCGAATGTGCCCATTCCGTCCGGCGTTACAACTTCCGGGTACAACGGCTGCTATTCGATTTCCTCCATCAGCGGTACGACTCTGCAGTACGTGGACTCGAATACCGGCCTGCCTGCGCTCTCCAGTGGCGGCGGAACGGCCAACCTGCCCATTTTTTGTCCGTATCTGCCGGATTACGTAACCACGACTTCGAACACTTCTGTGTACGTCGCGAACTTCGGCGTGGAAAATAGCATCAATTGCCCCAATATCGCGAGTACCGACTCGGTAGCGCTGCTGAATCCTTCGCTGGCTTCGATCCCGAACATTCAGTACTATCCGGGCACGCATCCCGTGGCCATGGTGGAAACGCCCGATCAGCTGAATCTTTATGTGCTGAACCAGGGAACCAACAACATAAGCGATCTTTCGCCGGCGGACTTGACCCCGCTGACGGCGCCGATTGCGCTTCCGTCGGGCAGCACGAACCCAGTATGGGCCGTTGCCCGGGTTGATGCCAGACGCGTGTATGTGCTCACGGAAGGCGATGGCATGTTGCACACGATCCGCACGGATACGAACCAGATCATATCGAGTTTGCCCGTGGGAGGTCCGGGAGCGAACTACCTTCTATACGATTCGAACTTGAACCGGCTTTATGTGACGAATCCTTCCGCCAGCAGCATTTACGTGTTTGCCGCTACCGGCGGCCCCAACGATACGCCCGTGCCTCTGCCCGCCGGAACGACCACTGGCGGACAGTTGACGATCCCAGCGCCTTCAGTTTGTACCGCGGCTACATGCGGTCCGGTGGCGCCGGTTTCGATTGCGGCCCTGTCCGATGGCAGCCGCTTCTACGTCGCAAGCTATGCTATCGCCACTGGGGCCTGCCCGGATATCAACATCGTCGCCGCTGGCTGCATCATTCCGCAGGTGACCGTTTTCTACGCCGCGAGCTTCACCGTGAAGCCGGTGTCGTCGTCGTACTCGTTGCTGTCACCTTCGCTGTCGTTGCTCACCACTTCGTTGCTGACAACGCCCCTGTTCCTCGCATCGCAATATGCAATGGCGCCGACGCCGTACTGCTCGACTTCGAATGTCCCATATACTCCAAGCGCTCCGCGCTTTCGAATGTCGGCGGCTGCCGCACCCGACAGCACGCATCTCTACGTGAGTTTGTGTGATGCCGGCGTCGTTGCCGACATCAGTACCGCCACCCTTTCCATTCAGAGCGGTGCCAACACTCCAGACGTCCTGAAGACCGATCTTGCCATGCCGTATAGCGTGGGAGCTCCGTTGAAAGCGACCGGAGAACCGCCGCTGCAAAACCCGACATTCCTGCTGACCGGGCAGTAGGAGTGTGGCGTGGGCACTCCTGCCGATAATTGAAGACATGAAGTGTGCCCGCCCCGAGCCTGCCCTGGGCGTGGTCGAAGGGGCGCTTTTCGCAGGGTTGGGATTTTCCGCATGGGAACTCAGGATGCGGTTCTCACTGCGTCGGGTTTCTATACTTTGGCGGGAACTTCTTCTTTCGCGGCGTAGTGAGTGTCGACGTATTCGTCGAGAATCTGAATGAACTCCGCCACGATGTGATCGCCCTTCAGCGTAGTGAATAGGCGTCCATCCACATATACGGGAGCCTTGGGCTCTTCAAACGTTCCAGGAAGCGAAATGCCAATATTGGCGTGCTTCGATTCGCCGGGACCGTTTACCACGCATCCCATCACAGCGAGCTTCATTTCTTCGACTCCGACATAGCGACCGCTCCAGGCCGGCATCTGCTCGCGCAGATACGACTGAATCTGCTCAGCCATCTCCTGGAAGAACGTGCTGGTCGTGCGTCCGCATCCGGGGCAGGCCGTGACTTGCGGAGTGAAGCTGCGAATGCCCATCGATTGCAGAATTTGCTGCGCCACGCGAACTTCTTCGCAGCGGTCGCCGCCGGGAGCGGGCGTCAGCGAAACACGGATCGTGTCGCCGATGCCTTCCTGCAAGAGCACGCCCATGGCAGCGCTCGACGCAACCACGCCCTTCGCGCCCATGCCAGCCTCGGTTAGTCCCAAGTGCAGGGGATATTCGCAACGGGCGGCCAGGGCGCGGTAGACATCGATCAAGTCCTGCACGCCGCTGACTTTCGCGCTCAAGATGATCTGATCCGGACGCAGGCCGTATTTTTCCGCCAGCTTCGCGGAATTCAATGCGCTGACGACCATGGCTTCCATGGTGACTTCGCGGGCGTCCCTGGGGTCGGGCAGCCGGGAATTGTCATCCATCATCTGCGTGAGTAGCGCCTGATCGAGCGATCCCCAATTCACGCCGACGCGCACTGGCTTTTGATATTTCACGGCGACCTCGACCATGGTGCGGAAGTTGCTGTCACCTTTTGCACCGATGCTCGCATTGCCAGGGTTGATCCGGTACTTGGCCAGGTCGCGTGCACATTCCGGATACTTCGTGAGCAGGATGTGCCCGTTGTAGTGGAAGTCGCCGATGATCGGTACGCGAATGCCTTGCTTGTCGAGTTGTTCGACGATGTGCGGCACGGCCGCGGCCGCGTCGTCATTGTTGACGGTGACACGGACCAGTTCTGATCCAGCGCGAGCCAGTGCAGCGCACTGCTGCACCGTCGCGGCGACGTCAGCCGTATCGGTGTTTGTCATGGATTGCACCACAACTGGTGCAGCCGAGCCGACGCGAACACCGCCGACGATGGAAGTGAAAGTCTTTCTGCGCGGGAAAATCGCCATAGGAATCTATAGTTTAGATCATTGGGGTGGGAACTGGAAAGCAGGCCGATGGAGCCGCGTGTTGCAAGGTTTCACGTTTCGAGGTTGCGAGTGCGCATGCTCCGTGCGGTCAACTCTCCGCATCCAGATCGGTCACAGCACGCTCAATTCCACCACTCGACTGGACTTGTGATCCACGTCTCGCCCAAGCAAAATACACGGGAATTCCAGTCGCGATCAGCGCCAAACCCGCCAGCGACGGAATCGGCCGTGTAATCAGCATGTTGATCAGGAACCGGCTGGCGACGCAGCGGAAGATGCTGCGCCTTTGCCCCAAAGAAACGCAGCGGCGATGATCACGAGGAGACCTGCGACCTTCGCGAAGGCGAAAACCTTTTGCACCGCAGCTCCAGCCTTCACCCCACGGTAGTTGACGAACGTGAAAACGGCGATCGCCGCGATACCAAGCAACTTCGAAGTGAACGCCGTGAGTGCAGCGAAATAGGAAACGTAGATCGCCGACGTGACCGCCAGCCAGGCCACTTGCGCGGTTCGCGACACGGTGAACATGGACCAGCCGCAGAGAAATCCGATCAACGGCCCGTAGGCTTCACGCAGATAAACGTATTGCCCGCCGGTCGCCGGAATCGCGCACCCCAGTTCGGCGCAGGCCAGCGCACCGAAAAAAGAAATGACCCCGGCGAAAGCCCAGACGGCGAGGATCCAGGGAACGGACTTAAGCTGTTGCGCGACGAGATTGGGAACCAGGAAAATGCCACCGCCGATTGTGACTCCGATGACGATGGAGAGCGCATCAATCAGTCCGAGGGTGCGCGGGAGGTCCGTATTGCTTGGGCGTTCGCGCGAGTTTTGCGGCATTCGACAATATACAGCGCTCTCGGGCTGCGAAGGCGAGCCCTGACCCGGAGCATCTCAGAAGCTAAAGCCGTTCTCAAAAACGGCCTCGACGGCCGCCCTGGAAGGGCCTCTGTCATACGAAGGTTGCTGGCGATATGTGCGGGCCGGAGGCGCTAGCGATGTGCGCTGGAGGCTTGGGCTTTCGTGCCCAGAAAAATCTCCATGCCCTCGGCGGCGGCGCGGACTCGGGCATAATAGCTGCGTGCGTCGCGGACAACTTTGTCGACGATCTCGTCGGTATGCTGGGGATCGTGGTGATAGAGAATCAGTTCCTTCGCGCCGCTCTCCATGGAGATGTTGATGGCTTCGCGCCAATGGCTGTGTCCCCAGCCCCGACGACGCGCCGCGTATTCTTCGGGCAGATACTGCGCGTCATAAATAAGAAGGTCGGCGCCTTCGGCCAAGTTGCGTACGGCTTTGTCGAACTCAACGTCTCCCGGTTCGTTGTCGGTGGCATACACAAGTACGCCATCTTTCGTTTCCACGCGGAACCCGAGGCATCCCTGCGGATGATTGAGGTAGGCAGTCTTGATCTGGATACCGTCCTCCATGTCGAGGTGGCCGTGTTCGATGTCGTAGAAGCGGCGGCTGGCTTTCATGTGATCAAGGTTCACCGGGAAATACGGCGAAGCCATCTGCTCCGCCATGACTTGTTCGAGGCTCCGTGTGCGGGCGGAGGAATGAAAATAAAAGCGGCTATTGGAATTGTCGTACAGCGGACGAAAAAAGGGCATGCCCTGGATGTGGTCCCAGTGAAAGTGCGAAACGAAAACGTGAGCCGAGAAAGCGCGCTCGCCGAACTCGCGCTCGAGCGCGTGGCCGAGCACGCGAAATCCGGTGCCGCAATCGAAGATGAATATACGGTCGCCGATCCGCACTTCGACGCACGACGTGTTGCCGCCGTACCGCATGTTCTCGAGTTGTGGCGTGGGCGTAGAACCGCGTACGCCCCAGAACTTGACGCGCATAAAACTTGGTAAGCTTGAGCAGTCTTTCCCCGTTCGGAAGTCAAACTGCCCAAAATTCTGAGGATATTCTCGATTCTAGCTGTTGTGTGCGGATGCCCCATAGTGACGAAAGTTTATGCCGATTTCTTCACCACGGAGCCGCGTGGGGCGGATAAAAGGTCATCGGCCGGGTCTGTGAGGTCCCGCCTGTGAGTGATGGAGGTGCGGCTTCGTGCACGCGAGATCGCGAACCGGCTCCCACGCACTTGCTCGGGGTTGTCTCAGGGCAGTCTCTCGCTTCCGCAGGTAAAAGAGCGCAGGGGCTTCGAGATGTCGCATCGGCCTGTCATAATGAGAGGCTTCAGCCTCCACAGATTCGATGCGGCTGAGCGGTCCTCAACCCATGCTGCAACCTGACTTCAAACAATTTTCCCGACTGGCCCGCGAAGCCACGCTCATCCCTGTCGTGAAGTCGGTGAGCGCGGATCTGCTGACGCCCGTTTCCGCATTTCTGGCTGTTGCAAACAAGGAGAAACATGCGTTTCTGCTCGAGTCGGTGGAACGGGGCGAGCAAATCGGGCGCTACACATTTCTTGGCGCGCGGCCATATATGCGCGTGAAGGCGCGGGGGGGAAAGGTAGAGCTCCAACGAGGCAGCCGACGTGAGGTTCTGAAAGGCAGCGTTTTTGAGACAGCGAAGAAGCTCCTCAGGGAGCATCGTCCAGCCAGCCTCGCTGGCATTCCTCCATTCACGGCCGGAGCGGTTGGATACTTTGCCTACGATGTGGTGCGCCAGTTGGAAAAAATCGGCAACCGCGCGGAAGACGATTTGTCGTTGCCCGATGCCGAACTCATGTTTTTCGATCGCGTGCTGGCTTTCGATCATTTGCGGCATCAGATTCACATTATTGCATCGGCGGATGTGGCGCATGAGAGTCCGCGACGAGCCTATAACCGCGCGATTCGCGATATTGCGTCTATCGAGCGAAAGCTTGCGAAGGGATTGAGCGGAGCATTGTTGAAGAACTCGAGAGCCAACAGCAATGCGGAATTGAAAGTTCACGCCCGCACGCGCCGCGAGAACTTTCTGCGCGGGGTCGAGCGCTGCAAGGAATACATTTCAGCCGGGGACATTTTTCAAGTTGTACTTTCGCAACGGCTCGAGTTCACTCCCGGTGTTGCGCCGTTTGATCTATATCGCGCATTGCGACAGGTGAATCCCTCGCCTTATCTCTATTTCCTTAAAATGGATGGTACACACGTTCTCGGATCTTCCCCGGAAATGCTGGTGCGAGTCAACGGGCGCAAATTGGAATATCGTCCCATTGCAGGCACGCACCCACGCGGACAAGATGACGCCGAAGATGTACGCCTGGAACATTTGATGCGCAACGACGAAAAAGAGCGCGCCGAACACGTCATGCTGGTCGACTTGGGCCGCAACGATCTGGGACGGGTAAGCGAGTACGGGTCAGTCAAAGTGAAAGATCTGATGTATGTCGAGCGCTATTCCCACGTTATGCATCTGGTTTCGGCTCTGGAAGGCACATTGCGCAAGGATCTCGACGCGCTGGATGCTTTCGCGGCCTGTTTCCCAGCAGGAACTCTGAGCGGTGCTCCCAAAGTCCGAGCCATGCAGATTATCGAGGAACTCGAACCTACACGCCGCGGCATCTACGGCGGGTCAGTACTCTACGCTGATTTCGCAGGAAATCTCGATTCCTGCATCGGAATCCGCACACTGCTGATGCAGGGCAAGAAAGCTTATCTGCAAGCGGGAGCGGGCATCGTAGCTGATTCTGATCCTGCGACCGAATTTAAGGAATCGATGAATAAAGCGCAAGCGCTCCTGAAAGCCGTAGAAATGGCCAGAGGCAGCCGCTAGTTCAGTTTACGCGGCGTCCTTGGTCCTCCCTGTCAGCGGGAGAGTGACCTGCTTTCTTCACGCGCTTCGCCGCTTCTTTTCCGGCCTCTTTGCCCTTTCCGAGAGTGTCCTGGGCTTTGCCGACAAATCTGCTTAGAATCGAAGATGGCAAGTCTTGCCTTACTGGCGAAGGGCTCAATTTCTCTTCTCTCTTCCGGGATTCGGCCGTGTCGGCCGTTACATCCATTGACTCATAGACTGCATCTCTCTATCCTCAATAGGTTCCTGTGTACGGTCTCGGGGTGTACCTGCCGCTGAGCGCCGGGCGTTGAATCCTGACATTTTTTGGGCGTTGAAGGACGAGTGATGAAGAAGCTTGCGTTTCTGACGTTACTGGCGGTTGCGGCGGTGCTTTCGAGCTGTGGCAGCAATCAAATTCAGGAGTTGCCAACTAGTAGCATCAGTGGAAATTGGGAGGCACAGCTATACGGCGGCACCAACGGGGCCTCGGCCCTGAATTTCCTGATCAACTTTAATCTATTTGTGACGAATGGCAGCCCTCCTCAGAACGTCAATGTCAACGATTTTGCTTGGATCAACGCCAACCCGTGTTTTCCCCCCGCGCCGGATGTAACTCCGCCGACGGTTCAGCTGACCAACAATATCAACAACCATACAATCACAGGGTCGATTACATTTACCATCAAGGCCGGGGGCAACGTCTTGACGCTGAACGCAACTCCTCCCACCGGAGAACTTATCGCAACGGCGCCGTCGAGCAACGGAGTAGTGACCAATGGCGCGGTGAACGGCACATGGACGCTGACGACGAACGACTCCAGCAGTGGCTGCTCGGCCGGCGGCAGCAGCGCTGTGGTCCAACCCAGCTTCATCATGTGTCAGAACGCCACGAGCTGCACCACGGCGGTGGGTACGTCGATTTCTCCTTCTCTGTTCTAAGCTGGCAGTCTTTCAGATAGAACGGGCCCCGGTCCTTCCGTCCGCATGGCATGCTGCTATACAGTGGGAGCCATGAAGAGCGAGGCATCGCGGCTATTGCTGGCGCAGATTGCTGAGATGATCGGCGCTCGCCTGGTTGGTGGCGGCGCGACTGAAATCAGGAACGTGGCTAGCATCGAATCGGCACAGCACGGCGACCTTGTTTTCGTGGACGATCCAAAACATTTTCCCGGGGCGTTGCAATCTCAAGCCAGCGCGATCATCGCGGGAGAATTCGCCGCCGGCAATTCCTACAACAGGCCAGTTCTTGTTAGCGATCATCCCAAGCTCGCATTCGCGCGAGCGGCGCGGCTGCTTTCGCATGACTCGAATCGTGATTCTCAGGGAGTACACCCGACGGCCGCAATTCATCAAAACGCCGTGGTCGGATCGGGCGTTTGTATTGGGGCACAGGCAGTGGTTGGCCCGCAAGCTGAAATCGGCGACGGCACGCACATCGGCGCCGGCTGCGCGATTGGAGAGTTCGTGCGGATTGGGCGCGAGTGCGAAATCTATCCCAATGTCACGATCTATCCTGGTACCTCGCTGGGCGATCGGGTGATCGTTCATGCCGGCGCGGTGCTCGGCAGCGACGGCTTCGGATACGTGCGCGACCCGAAAAAGGGGCATTATGAAAAATTCCCGCAGGTGGGACGATTGGTGATTGAGAATGACGTGGAGATTGGCGCGAACGCGACGATCGATCGCGGCGCACTCGATGAAACCCGCATCCAGCGTGGCGCCAAAATCGATAATCTGGTTCACATCGGCCACAACTGCCAGATCGGCGAGGATGTAGTGATCGCGGCCCAGACCGGGCTCTCGGGAAGCATCGTAATCGAAACCGGCGCAGTTCTCGGAGGACAGGTTGGCATCGGCGAGCACGCCCGCATCGGCGAAGGAGTGATGATTGGCGGGCAAGGCGGAGTGCTGCCCAACAAAATTCTCCGCGGGAAGGGAGTTGCGTTCTGGGGAACTCCGGCGCAGCCTCTGCGTGCGTATCTGAAGCAATTGGCGATATTGGCGCGGCTGGCGCAGAAGGAATGAGGCGCGAACTCGAAGTATGGCTGTCATCGTGATTGGCGGACACTCGCGCAGCGTTGGGAAAACCAGCGTCGTGGCAGGGTTGATCTCGGCGCTTCGCGACTTCGAGTGGACCGCGGTCAAGATCACGCAATACGGGCACGGTATCTGCTCCGCCAATGGCGAAGCCTGCGATTGCGCGAACGCGGACCATTCCTGGGCAATTTCCGAAGAGACGGATCGTTCCGGTGAGTCAGACTCCTCGCGGTTTCTTGTTGCCGGAGCCCGGCGGGCCCTGTGGGTGCGAACCGAGCAGGGAAAACTCGCTGAGGCGATGCCGCGGTTGCGGGAAAAACTCGCTAATGCTCGTTATGTCATCATCGAATCCAATAGCGTGATGAAATTCCTGCGGCCGGATTTGTACCTGACCGTGCTCGATCCCGCGACCGCCGATTTCAAGAAATCCGCGCGCGAATTCCTCGACTGTGTGGATGCTGTGATTCTGCACAATGCTGACGAATCGGCTTGGCGATCCGTTTCCTTGAAGCCGGTTGCCGACCGTCGCGTATTCACAATCTCTCCGCCGCCGTACGTGACACCGGAGATTATTGAGTTCGTACGAGCGAGCTTGAGCGATGTGGCGATTCAAGAGAAACACCGTGGTGCTTCAAACAGATTCACAGGTCCTTCGCTTCGCTCAGGATGACAAGAAGGACGAGGCTGACTGGCAACTGAGAACTACGGACTAAGAACTGCAAACTGCTCTGCTATCCTTGCCCGTGCGGCAAATTCACTCCAGCGCCTGGCTTCTGATCCTTCTCTCGGCCGTCCTGCAGGTGATCATTTTTCCGCTTCCCGGCGTGTATGTGCTTTCCTGGATTGCGCTGGCGCCGCTGCTCGTTGCGTTGCTGCGTGCACGCCCGGCGGGAGAGCTTGAGATTTCCGGCGTGGTGCGGCTGCAGCCGGCTAGCCCGCCGCAAGGATTCTTGCTGGGCTACGTCTGCGGAATTTTGTGGTATGCAGGGACCTGTTATTGGGTCTACGACACGATGCGCAAGTACGGTGGACTGGACGCGTCCGCCGCCGCTCTCGTTCTGGTTCTGTTTTGTTGCTATCTCGGCCTATATCACGGCTTGTTTGGACTGTTGATCACTCTGGTTGCGCGTTCGCGGCACGACTATCGCCGCGCGCTCGTGTTGGCGCCGTTTTTCTGGGTTGCCGTGGAACTCATGCGTACGCGGGTAACCGGCTTCCCGTGGAATCTGCTGGGCACGGCGCAGGTCAACAATTCAGCTTTGTGCGGAATCGCGGCTCTCACCGGCGTTTATGGGGTTTCATTCGAGATCGCGCTGGTGAATATCGCATTAGCCGCGGCGTTTCTGATTCCGCGGGAGAAACGAATGTCAATGCTGGTGGCGGCGCTTGCGGCAGCGGCCGTTTTGCAGGCCGGAAGCCTGGTAAAAATTCCGGCGGCCCGCGTGACTCGAACGGCTCTGCTCGTGCAACAGAACGTTCCCGTATCGGCAGACTGGACTCCCGAATATTTCCAACAGACGCTGAACGATTTGACCACCCTAACGGAAAAATCCGTGGCCGCCGAACCCGCGGGAAAATTCGATCTGATCGTCTGGCCGGAATCGCCTGCGCCTTTTTTCACCAACGATCCCCGATTTCGTGAAGCGCTTACTCAGGTTGCGACGCAGACGAAGTTGTGGACTCTGACCGGAGCGATCGGAGTTGCGCCCGGCAATCAGGCGAATGGAACGATCTACAATTCCGCCGTCTTGATCTCTCCTGCGGGAGAATGGGTCGCGCGCTATGACAAGGTGCATTTGGTACCCTTCGGCGAGTATCTGCCTTTTCCACGTCTATTTGCCTTTGCTGGAGGTTTGACCAAGGAAGTCGGCCAATTTGAGCACGGACTCTCACGCAAGCCGCTGAATGCCGGCGCGCGGCTCGGAATCTTCATTTGCTACGAGTCGGTGTTTCCAAACGAAGTGCGGCAGTTTGCCAACAATGGCGCGCAGGTATTCGTCAACATTTCGAATGATGGCTGGTATGGCGACAGCGGCGCCTACGCGCAGCACTTGAACCAGACGCGTATGCGGGCGATCGAGAACAACCGCTGGCTCCTGAGTGCGACCGATACCGGCGTCACGGCTTCGATCGATCCCGCCGGAAGAATTGTCGACCGGCTTCCACGGAAACAACGCGCCACGCTGATGGCACCGTACGCGCTCACTTCGGTAACCACTTTCTACACTCGCCACGGCGACTGGTTCGCATATCTGTGTGCGATAATTTCTGTGGGAGCGCTGGTGGTGCGTTTTGCATCCCCTAAGCTTCGCAAGAAGCCATCTTCCGCATGAATCAGGAATTCGAAAATCAATACGAGAAGTTGAGCAAGAAGGTCCACGATCTCCGGGAGTATCTTTGACGCGGGCAAACTCCGTCCGCAACTAGCGGACATCGAAAAGCAAGCCGCCGACCCGAACCTATGGTCGAATCCGCAACGCTCGCAGCAGGTGATGCGCGAGAAAAAGCGGCTGGAGCATCTGCTCTCGACCGACGCCGATCTGGAGCGCCGCACCGGCGACATCAGCACCTACATGGAACTCGCGAAAGAGGGCGAGAACGTCGACGCCGAACTGCAGCGCGAGATCGCATCGCTCGGCAACCTGATCGACAAGCTCGAAACTGAAACTCTGCTTTCAGGCGAGAACGATGCTCGCAATGCCATCGTGACCATTCATCCGGGGGCTGGAGGAACGGAGTCGCAGGACTGGGCCGACATGCTGTTGCGCATGTACCTGCGATGGGCCGAGCGGCAAGGATTTGAGACCGTTCTCTACGATTATCAGCCGGGCGAAGAGGCGGGGCTGAAGTCGGCGACGTTCGCGGTGAATGGCGAGTATGCATTCGGATTGCTGCAGAGCGAAATCGGCGTGCACCGGCTGGTCCGCATTTCTCCGTTTGATCAAGCCAAGCGGAGGCATACATCATTTGCCAGTGTGTATGTTTCTCCGGAAATCGACGATAGCATCGAGGTCGTGATCAAGCCCGAAGAAATTCGTGTCGATACTTACCGTTCGAGCGGCAAGGGCGGGCAGCATGTGAACACCACGGATTCTGCCGTGCGCATTACCCACATTCCCACCGGCATCGTCGCCAGCTGCCAGAACGAGCGCTCGCAGCACAAAAATCGCGATCGGGCGATGAGCATGCTTCGCTCAAAGCTATATGAATTTGAGCTGGAGAAGAAACGTGAAGCGACGAAGAAGATTGAAGATTCGAAACTCGATATCGACTTCGGATCGCAGATTCGCTCTTACGTGCTCCAGCCCTATCGGCTGATCAAAGATCATCGCACGAAAATCGAAGTCGGGGATGTGGACCGGGTGCTCGATGGTGACTTGCAGCCGTTTATTCGAGCCTATCTGCTGGCGCGGCGTGGAGAGAAGCAGTGAAAACCGAGCGACGCGACACTAAAGCACACACGAGACAGAGGTCACAGAAGCACAGGCCAATTCCGCTCGGGCCGAAGTTTTTGCGGGCGTTTGACTTTGCTTTCAAGATGCATGCCGGCCAGGCGCGGAAGGCTTGGACAATTCCATACATCGCGCATCTGATGGGGGTTGCGTCTGTTGTGCTCGAAGCTGGGGGCGATGAGGATCTCGCCATCGCCGCGCTGTTGCACGATGTCGTCGAAGATTGCGGTGGTGCCCCGATGCTTCAGAAGGTCCGCAAAAAGTTTGGAGCCCGCGTGGCCAAAGTGGTGGAGGGCTGCACCGATGCCGACGCTTATCCCAAGCCGCCTTGGCGCAACCGCAAAGAAAAATATCTTGAGCACCTAAAGCATGCCGACGGCGAGACTCGCCTGGTTTCTGCCGCCGACAAACTGAATAATGTGCGCTCGATTCTCAGCGACTACCGTGAAGTTGGCGAATTCGTATGGGAGCGTTTCAATGGCGGACGCGAGGGCACGCTCTGGTATTACCGGGCGCTGCTTGACGAGTTTCTGCGTGACCCGCCCAATCGCATCACTCGCGATTTCGACCTTGCAGTACGAGAACTGGAGTCACTGGCAGGGACAGCCGCGTCTGCGGGAAAATCAACGTAGCATGCAGCGCATCATCGACCAAATTCGCGCCTCCAGGCTGCCTTCGGGCATGATGCAATTTGCCGCTCGTGGAGCGATGCAGGTTCCCGCGCCAGAGAATATCGAAATCATGGTCCATCTCGCGCTGCACAACAAAGTCTTCGGCGAACTCGCTAGAATGACGCTGGCCGGATGGGACGAAAAGGCTTGTCTGGCCGTGGCTGCCGATCCGAAAACCTCGCGCGAAGTCCTCGATTACTTTATTTCTCCCGAAAATCTGCGCCCCAAGTTGCTGCCCGCCTTAGTCGAAAATCCGTCCATCCCGGAAAGTGAACTCGTCAAGCTGGCGGTGTCGGCAACCGCCGAGACGATCGAAGTACTGCTCAATAGCGCGCGCGTGAAGTACGTTGAAAGTGTACTCGAAGCTTTGAAGACCAATCCGTACTTGAAGCCGGGGCAAGGACGGCAAATCGAGCAACTCACTGCCATTCCTCCCGAGATCGAGGCCGAGGCATCCGACAGTAGTCCACAGTCGTCCATAGAAATTGAGGAGACTGGTAGCGCAGACGAGAGCGGTAGTCCAGAAGACGAAGAGACTGTCTCGGCATATTTGAAAGAGCATGCACATGAGATTGCCGCCGAGGGTGAAAAGCCCTTTCAATCTATCGGCGGAGTCGTCGAACTGCTAGGCACCGATTATTTTCCTGTGACACAGCAGTCAGATCTTGCCAAGACAGCTACAAAACCCCCGGGGGCGCCCGGAACTGCGGCCAAAGCTGCTGTCGCCCACAAGCCAGCCAAAGCCGACGAGGGCAAGCGAGAGAATGCGCTGCAGAAGATCAGCAATCTGGACGTAAAAGGACGAATCCAACTCGCGCTGAAGGGGAACAAGGAAGAGCGATCGCTTCTGATTCGCGATGGAACCAAAGTCGTCGCCCTGGCCGTGCTGGAAGCGCCGAAAATTTCCGACGGAGAAGTGGAAAGATTTGCCAGCCAAAAAAATGTGCTGGAAGCGGTGCTGCGGCAGATTCCTCTGAAGCGGCGATTTGTGAAGAATTACATCGTGGTGCGGAATCTGGTTGCTAATCCTCGGACTCCACTCGATCTGGGGCTGAATCTGATGAAGAATCTTCTTACCCAGGATCTTAAGAACCTTTCGGCGAACAAGGAAGTGTCGGAGACAATCCGCAAGCTGGCGCTTAAGATGTATAAACAGAAACTGGAAGCTGCCAACAAGAAATAGATCGGAGGATCCTTGGCCTCCTTGCCTCAATCAGATCCTATTGGTGAGTTACTGAAGCAATCGAAGACGATTGCGGTTGTCGGGTTGTCATGCAACCCGTTGCGGCCGAGCCACGGTGTTTCGGCATACATGCAGAGTCACGGCTACCGTGTCATTCCAGTGAATCCGCAGATTGAGGAATGCCTGGGCGAGAAAGCTTATGCCTCACTTCTTGAGGTGCCGGAGAAGATCGACATTGTCGATATCTTCCGCCGTCCGGAGTTTGTCGAAGAAATTGTCGATCAGGCAATCCAACTCAAAATTCCAGCCATCTGGATGCAGGAAGACGTGATTCACGAACGCGCGGCAGAAAAGGCGCGCCACGCGGGCATTTTCGCTGTGATGAACCGGTGCATTCTGAAAGAGCACCGGGCAAGATTCCGATAACTTGTATGGAAAGCCGTCCTCGCTCTGGGCAGCGCACCGCAGTGATCAGTCACTTTCCAACCCCGATAAACACAACCGTTGCATCATCCCGCACGCCCGAACCGTTGGCGTAGGCGCGCACGTCGTCGACGATGGTGACCGCAGAGGCGGTTGGATGTGCGGCGTGCTCGGCCAGGCGGCTGGCACCGTACTCCTCTTCCTCAGGATTGACGGCTTCGGTGATGCCGTCGCTATAGAAGATGAGCTTTGAGCCGGGACACAGCGCAACGCGGGTTTCCGAATAATCTCCAGAGCCCAGGCCGAGCGGCAGCCCGCGCTCGGTCTCCAGAAATCGGACGCCCCCATCGATAAGCAGCGGCTGCAAGTGGCCGCCATTGGCAAAGGTGAGAGTTCGCGTGTGCGGCTCAAGCACCCCATATATCATGGTCACGAACTTGCCCGCCGGAAAATCGTTGACTAAGAGTTGATTGAGTCTGGTGAGCACTTCGGCTGGAGTGCAGCACGCTTCAGCCAGCGAACGGAAGATTCCACGCGTCGCCGACATCAATAACGCGGCGGCTGTGCCTTTCCCGGAAACATCTGCCAGCACGATTCCTAACCGCCCATCCGGAAAAGGGATGAAATCATACCAGTCCCCTCCGACGGCGCGGGCTGGCTCACTGCGGCCGGAAATCATAAATCCAGGGATGTACGGAGAACTCTTGGGCAACAGCGCTTGCTGGATGGCACGAGCCTCCTGCGCGTCGCGATCAAGCACGGCGCGGGCGGCGCGCTCACTCTGAAAACACTGTGCATTATCGATAGCGATGGCAATGTGATCACAGAGCGCTTGCAAGAGCCGCAATTGCTCGCGTGGAAATGCATCCAATTCGGGATGTGAAGCCGTAAACACACCCACGAGCCGATCGCCAATTTTCAGCGGAATCGCCACCTCGGAAAGCGTGGCGTGCTCGCAAGCCATGTAGTAACTGTCCAGGCGGACGTCAGGAGCGTAATGCATCGTGCCGGTTGAAGCGACATGACCCACCATGCCTTCGCGGCCAATCTTCAAGCGATGTCCCCTGTGGTGAAGCGAGCAGCCGTGAGCGTCGGCGCGTACCATCTCGCCGCGCAGTTCATCATGAAGAAACACCCCGACCTCTACACAGCCAAACGAATGCTTGACTTCGCTCACGACACTATCGATCAGTTGATCCAGATCGAGGATCGATGTGATTTTCTGCGCTGGCTTCTGCACTCGCTGCAACCCGTCAACCATATCAGGCGGGATCCGCCGAAGAGGAAGTGCGTCAGGCGAAACTTGTCGAATCGCTCCCATACCAACCTTCACGCCGACTGGTTCGTCGCTTCTAGCTGAACGATGTGGGACTTGGCCTTCAGGATTCTTTCTTTTGCGGCGGGGGACTCGGGTGCGATCCTGTGCGCTGTCGCTTGATGTCCTCAAGCCGCTCGCGAATCCGTTTCTCTACTCCTTCACTCGTCGGATGATAGTAGACCCGGTCGCGCAGATTGTCGGGCAGGCACTGCATGTCAGCCACTTTGGACTCGAGTTCGTGCGCATACTGGTATCCCTTGCCGTAGCCGAGTTTTTTCATGAGCCCGGTGGGAGCGTTGCGCAGATGTAAGGGGACGGGGTCGGCGGAAGTCTGCTCGACATCCTGCTGGACATCGCCATAAGCCGTGTATAGCGCATTCGACTTCGGCGCCACCGACAGATACACGACCGCCTGCGCCAGCGCGAGATTACCTTCCGGCATGCCAATAAAATCGACGGCGTCACGCGCTGCCATGCAGAGCGACAGCGCGTTTGGATCGGCGAGTCCGATATCTTCGACCGACATGCGTACCACTCGGCGCGCGATGTAGAGCGGATCTTCTCCGGCTTCGAGCATCCGGCCCAGCCAGTACAGCGCCGCATCCGGATCGCTATTGCGTACGGACTTATGTAGCGCCGAGATCAGGTTGTAGTGTTCTTCCCCAGTTTTGTCATAGAGCAAAATGCGTTTCTGCAGGGCGTCGCGGACGATCTCGTCGGTGATCTCATTTATTGCGGTTATCCCAGCCTGCTCGCGTTCTTTGCGAGAGGGTAGGAACGTGAGTCCGGCCGCGACTTCGAGCACGTTGTACGCGCTGCGGGCATCGCCGCTGGTGTAGCTGGCGATTTTTCTGAGGACCTCATCGGAAGTGCTCAGATTCATCTCACCGAGTCCGCGTTCGCGATCCGTGAGCGCGCGGCGGAGTAGCAGCACGATCTGGTCTTCTGTAAGTGGTTGCAGCACATATACACGGCAGCGCGAGAGCAGCGCCGAATTAATCTCGAACGATGGATTCTCAGTAGTTGCGCCAATCAACCGAATGTTGCCTTTTTCCACGTGCGGCAGGAAAGCGTCCTGCTGGGCTTTGTTGAAGCGATGAATTTCGTCGATGAAAACAATCGTGCGCGTGCCGTATTGGCGTGCCCGCTCGGCATCGGCCATGACCTGCTTGATTTCTTTGATCCCGGCGAGCACGGCGGAAAACTCGATAAACTCCGCCTTGGTCATTTTCGCGACGATCTTGGCGAGCGTGGTCTTGCCCGTACCAGGAGGTCCCCAGAAAATCAGCGACCCCATATCGTCGCGTTCGATCTGCATGCGCAGCGGCTTGCCCGGCCCGATGAGATGCTCCTGCCCAACAAATTCTTCAAGCGTGCGCGGACGCATGCGGTCGGCGAGCGGCCGTGTGCGATCGGCGGACTCGCTCTGATTCGGGATAGGCTGAAAAAGGCTCACAGAACAATCTTAGGCCGAGCCGGAGAAAAACGCCTCGTCAAGCTTGATTCGTAACCGGGACTGGGTCGCGCGCAGGCAATCTCAAGAATCGAAGTGCGGGCGCTGCAGGCAGCACTCCAATCTCGGCCGCATAACGGTAGAACAGTTGCAAGCCCTCGATACACGCGGGATCAAGTTGGTAGTGAATGTTCTCGGTCAAGTACGAACGTACCCCCGCTACGTTGATACCGAGCTGTGCCGCCCATTCCCGCGCAATCTGGCTGATACTGTCCGGTTCGAGTCCATGATCGCGCGAGTCGCGGAAGATCTCTGCCAGATCGAGCGATGCATCGCTTTCTGCCAATGCGGCTTCACGCACCGCCCAGAAGGCAAATACAAACCGCTTACCAGTGAAACGAATCCATTCTTCCGCCAAATCGAGAGTGTGATAGCGCGAGCGATCCACGCGCAGCGCAGGATCTCCGATCAGAAGGCCGGCATCGAATTCGGCCAGCATGTGATCGAGATCGGGGGCCATTGGAACGTAAGAGCGTCTCCCGCCGAGCCATTTTTCAACTAATACTTTCAGCAATGCAACCGAAGTCATCGATGATGTATCCAGGGCAATTGTGTGCGCCTTCTCGATCGGCATTCTGCTGACCAGCAAGATCGAACGGACCGCGCGCATCGAAGAAATGGCTACATCCGGCAAAATCAGCAGTCCTGGAATCTCGGTATACGCCGCCGCAGGAATGATTCCGATGTCGGCCCTTCCCTCGGCTAAGGCTTTGGCACAAGACGAAGGTAAAGTGTAGGAGATTTCAAAGTGCCGGCCCGCTTCTCCGTGCTCGAAATCCCACATCAACGGAGCTGTATTGAGGTAGGAAATAGCCGAAATGCGCAACTTTCTCATGTTTTCCTCAAATATTAACAAAGCATTGTGACGGATGACCTTGACACGCCAATTCGCGGCTCAGTAGAGTCCGCAAGTTCAGGTCTTTTGTTCCTAATCAGCCAATATTCCGTTTTCCGCGAAGAAAAAGCGTAAACCGGGCATCGGAATCTCCTTTGTCGAACCTTGTTGTTACGCCATCCGCGACACACTTGGCCGAGTGGCTCGCGCTCGCGCTCACCCCTGGCCTCGGGCCAACAAAGTCGCGAAGGCTGGTGGACCACTTTGGTGGTCCTGAAAAAGTCTTTCGCGCATCCCTGACCGAATTGGAGGGTACGGGGATCCAGGCGGTTTCGGCGCAGTCACTGGCGACGGGGAAATCGGCTGAGTTGGCGCGCGATGAGATTGCCCGGGCAGCGGAGTTGGGCGTGAGCGTTATCTCGACGCAAGATCCATTTTACCCGCCGCGGCTGAAGGAAATTTATGATCCTCCCCTCGTGCTTTACGTTCGCGGCAATAAGGAAGTGCTGACCACACCCGGCATTGCCATGGTAGGAACGCGGCATCCGACACCTTATGGCACTGGCATGGCCGAGCGCCTCGGATGCGATCTCGCGGTGCAGGGATTGGTCATCATCAGCGGCATGGCACGTGGCGTTGATACGGCGAGCCATCGCGGAGCAATCTCGGCCAAGGGCAAGACGCTTGCAGTGTTTGGCACCGGGGTGGACGTGATCTATCCGAAAGAGAATTCGCGCCTATCCGAACAGATCCTGGCACTCGGAGGCGCGCTGGTCTCGGAATTTCCCTTGGGAACTTTTGCGGCTCCGCAGAATTTTCCGATTCGCAATCGCATTATCAGCGGAATGTCGCTTGGCGTGCTGGTGGTTGAGGCTGCGGAGTATTCTGGAACTCGCATCACCGCGCGTTGTGCCCTGGAACAGAATCGAGAGGTTTATGCTGTACCCGGAAACGTCACAAACAAGAATTCCTGGGGGCCGAACACGCTCATCAAACAGGGTGCCAAGCTGGTCGCGACCTGGGAAGATGTTTGGGAAGAACTGCCGACAGAGGTACGACTGGCACTAGCCCCAGCCGCCTCACCTGAATCCTCAAGCGCTTCCTCGGCATCTCTATTCCCGGATAAGGGGCTTCCTCCTCACGAAAAGCGGATCCTGAACCTGCTGAAGGCCGACGAATCCACGCACATTGACACGATCATTGAGCGCTTGGAGACAGAAATGTCGTCCTCGGAGATATTCGCCGCCCTGTTCGAACTCGAGCTCACCGGCAAGGTCAAGCAGATGCCGGGAAAGAATTTTGTGAAGAGCTTTTAGGCGCTCAACCAAAGTGTACGGTCGAGGGAGTCAGCCGGCCAGGGGTATGTTTTCGGCTGGAGCAAGAACCGGTCGCGCCTGCGAGGGCTTTCGCGTCCAGTTGTCGCGCAGGCGCAACATCGGCTGTTCGACCAAGTAATACGATAGGCAGGCGCATGCGATGGATGGAACCACGAGCACATATCCCGCATGCATGGCGGCGTTCGAGCAAAACAGCTCCTGCCATAAGTAGAGGCTGTAGCTGATCCGGCCGAGCCACGCCACCGGAGCCCAGTTCAGGAAGCGGTACGGTGTCTGAATGACGTGCAACACGAGTCCCGCGACTGAAATATGGAGTGCGGGTGAAAGCACAAAGAGATCGAACAATGTTCGCGCTCGGTTCGTGGCAGGAAACCACGGCACGAAGACAAAAACTGCAAACATCGCCAAGGCGATCGGTCGGGTGATCCTGGGAATTCGCGGTGCAAGAATCGCCAGCAGGCAACCGATCGCAAGCTGGCTCGAATAGATCGGCAGGCTGCCAATAAGGCCGTTATGCACTTTCAAGGCGTAGAGTGCAGTTTGAAATGCGGGCGTTGCCCAAAAAGCGCAAAGCAAGATCCCGGTCCTGTGTCGATACCATTTCTTCAGCGCGAAGGGCCATAGAAGATAGAACTGTTCTTCGATGCTCAGCGACCAGAGATGTCCGAAAATCCAGGGCCGCGAAAGATCCATATTGGCGACGTAAAAAACCGCGGCCGCGATGTGAGTCCACTGCATCTGGTGCCAGTAGAGGACGATCACGACCGCCAAGAAGACGAATGCGGCCGGAAAGATGCGAAAGGCGCGCCGGAGATAAAACATTCGCAGACTGATGGACGATGTCCGCTCATGTTCGCGCAGAAGCAGATTGGTGATGAGATATCCGGAAAGAACAAAGAAAACGAACACACCGAGCGAGCCATAGCTTCCGAGGACTTCGAGCGAAATGTGTTTCCACTTCACCAGATGGCTGAGAATGACGAGCGTGATCGAGATCGCCCGCACGCCGTCGAGAGATGGGATTCGCCGCTCACTCACCGGTGCATCGACTCCACGAGTATTGCTGAGGGTGCAAAACTGCTTCCGCGGCTGGACTTTCGCCCGCATAGTATACGGCACAGGCCTGTGCATATAGGGGAAAACATGGAGCGCCATCGGGACTAGCCGCGAGACTCGTAACTTGTTGCGCGGTTGCGATTCGTGCTAGCTTCAAAAAATGTGGTTCTAGGAGATCGAGGGTACATTGTCTAAAGGTTTAGTCATCGTCGAGTCGCCGGCCAAGGCGAAAACCATCCAGAAATACCTGGGTAAGGGCTTCACCGTCGAAGCATCGCTCGGACACGTTAAAGATCTGCCCAAGAGCACGTTGGGTGTGGATATCTCGAACGATTTCGACACGGATTACATCGTAATTCCGGGCAAAGAAAAAGTTGTGGCCAAGCTGAAGAAGCTGGCTGCGTCTGCGGATTCGATCTATCTCGCGCCTGACCCGGACCGCGAGGGCGAAGCCATCGCTGCGCATCTAGCCGACGAACTCGACGAAAACGGTTCGAAGAAGAAAAAAGGAAAAGCGAAGAAAGCGAAATCCGACGCGCCTCCGCGCATTCAGCGTGTGACGTTCAACGAAATTACCAAGCGTGCGGTGCAGGCCGCGTTCGAGCATCCGCGGGCCATCGATCAGAACCTTGTCGATGCGCAGCAGACGCGGCGTGTGCTCGACCGGCTCGTGGGATATCAGGTATCGCCGCTGCTCTGGGATAAGGTTCGCCGCGGCTTATCTGCCGGCCGCGTGCAGACCGTCGCGCTGCGGCTGATTGTTGAGCGCGAGCGCGAAATCAAGGCCTTCGAGAAGAAAGAATACTGGACTATCGATGCGCACCTCGCCGCCAGTAAGCCTCCCGCATTTGACGCGCGTTTTCTCGGCAAGGGCGAAGAGAAAGTTGAGATCCCCAATAGCGAAGAGGCCGAGAAGATCCGCGCTGCGCTCGAAACCGCGGATTGGGTCGTCCGCACAGTCGACAAAAAAGAACGCCGCCGTAATGCCGCGCCTCCATTCACGACCAGCAAGCTGCAGCAGGATTCCTCGCGCAAGCTGCGTTTCAGCGTGAAACGCACGATGATGATCGCGCAACGGCTGTACGAAGGTGTCGAACTCGGCGAAGAAGGCATGGTTGGCCTGATCACCTACATGCGTACTGACTCGACGCGCGTTGCGCCAGAAGCGATTCAGGAAGTGCGCGAATATGTCGGAAAGGAATACGGGCCCACCTACCTGCCGGAGACTCCAAACACATACAAAGAGAAGAAGGAAGCGCAGGGCGCGCACGAAGCGATTCGGCCGACTTCGGCGATGCGCCATCCGGACCAGATCAAGCAGTATCTGAAAGAAGACGAATATAAAGTTTACAAGCTGATCTGGCAACGCTTCGTCGCGTCGCAGATCGCGCCCGCGGTCTTCGATCAGACCTCGGTTGATATCGATGCGAAAGCAAAGAGCGGCATCGACGTTTACTGGTTCCGCGTAACCGGCTCGGTTCTGAAGTTCGACGGATTCCTCAAAGTCTACGAAGAATCGAAAGACGCCAAAGATGAAGAAGACGAGGAACTGAAGCACAAGTTGCCGCCGCTCGAAGCCGGACAGAACCTCACGCTCAGAGAGCTCAAGCCGGAGCAGCATTTCACCGAGCCTCCGCCCCGCTACAACGAGGCGTCGCTGGTGAAAGAGCTGGAAGAGCGCGGCATCGGCCGGCCCTCGACCTACGCAGCGATTCTCTCGACCATTCAAGAGCGGCAGTACGTGCAGAAGCTGGGCGGAAAATTCGTTCCCACGGAGATTGGCCTGGTCGTCACCGATCTGTTGGTGGAAAACTTCCGCGACATTTTCGATGTGCAATACACGGCGCGCCTGGAAGAAGAACTTGACGAAATCGAAGAGGGCAAAGAGAAGTGGACCGATGCTCTCGGTGATTTCTACAAGAAATTCCAGAAAGATTTGAAATATGCCGAGAAGCACATGGAAAACATCAAGCGGATGGAAAAGCCCACGGACGAGAAGTGCGAACGCTGTGGCGCGCCGCTGGTGATCAAGTGGGGCAAGCATGGATCGTTCTACGCCTGCAGTACCTACGATAAAGACGATCCCAATACGTGCACGTTCACGAAAGAAAATCCCATCAACCTTCCCGATCTCGATTCCGCCGATATCCAGGAAACAGGAGGGGCAGAGGAATATTGCGAGAACTGCGGCCGGGTGATGGTTTTGAAGCGTGGACGCTTCGGTCAGTTCATGGCGTGTACTGGATACCCGGATTGCAAGACGACGCGGCGTCTGGATCAGGGCAAGAAAGTTCCCGACATTCCGCTCGACGAACTTTGCCCGAAATGCGGACGTAATATGATGATTCGCCACGGGCGCTTCGGGGAATTCACGGCGTGCAGCGGATATCCGGATTGCAAGTATGTGAAGCAGAACTTCATCGGCGTGAAGTGCCCCGACTGCAAAGACGGCGAACTGGTGGAGAAGCGCGCACGAAAGGGCAATACGTTCTACGGATGCTCGAATTATCCGAAGTGCAAATTTACTTCAGCCCATAAGCCGATTGCGGAGAAATGTCCGAAGTGCGGCAGCGAGCATCTGGTGGAGAAGAATCTGAAAGCCGGTCCGGTGATCGCGTGCCCGAACAAAGAATGCGATTACGAGCGGCCCGCGCCGCCGCCCCCGCCGCAAGTAAATGCGGGCGCAGCGTCATCTGCGCATCCGGCATGACTGCTGAAAGATTTCTGCGCCTTGCAGTATCTTCGGCTGTCTAATCCTTCAAGCATTCAATCTATCGGAGGAACAGAATGGCCAAAAAGCCGACGGTAGCTGATGCCCAATTGATCCTGCAACTCTATGATCTTCGCCGCGAAGCGGAGATGCGCAAGGCGCGCCACTGGTGGGCGACGGAATTCTTTCCCCAGAGCGCAGACGATTTCTTGAACGTTGCCTGGGCTGCGGGCACGCAAGAGAACGCGTGGCTGCGGCAAGTAAGCGGATACTGGAACATCGTCGTGTCTTTCGTCCTGAATGGTGTTCTGAACGAAGATCTGTTTCTTCAACCCGGCTTCAGCGGCGAACTGTTCGTGATCTACGCGAAGATCCATCCTTATGTGAAAGAATTGCGCAAGAAACTTGATGATCCTGAATTCTTCCGCACAATCGAGGAAGTCGTAACTCGCACGAAATGGGGACGCGATCGTCTTCAGTTCATGAGCAAGCGGGTCGAGATGATGCGCCAGCGCCTGGCCGAGCGCAACGCCGCCGCTCACTAGCGGCTCGCGCCTTCGTAGCTCGGGGCATGCTTCTGTTATCCTAATCGCGCTGTGAGGATGATCTGGTGGTTCCTGATTCTCGGCGTGAGTACGTTGGTAGTCGTGTGCGTGGCGATCGCGCTGCTTGTGCATTTGCGGCGTAATCTGCATAAGGTGGCGCACGAAGATGCTCCAGGCGAACTCCAGCACCCCGCGAAACACATGGAACTTTGACGATGCTGGCTTGGTGGAGATCGACAATGGCACATTGTGAAGTCCAGAGTTTGAGCACTCCGCAGCGGCGGCTTCTCGAGGCTTCGCGCCAAATAGCTCTGATTGTTGGCGCGAGTCTCTTTGTTGCTCTCTGCGCACACATCACGATTCCTCTGATGCCGCTCACACCGGTGCCCCTGACAGTGCAGAATCTAGGAGTGCTGCTGGTCGGGCTGCTGCTTGGAAGCCGCCGCGGATTCGCCGCCCTCACGCTTTATTTGCTCGAAGGCGCTGCCGGTCTGCCAGTATTCAATCCGGCGGGACCCGGCGGAAACGCACAGCTATTCGGTGTGACTGGTGGATTTTTGATCGTGTATCCGCTGGTTGCCCTTGTTGCCGGTTATATTTTCGAACATGGATCCAAGAGCTTTGCGCGTGGGGCTATCTCCGCATTTGTGGGCGAGATTCTGCTTTTTGTTGGTGGGCTAACGGGGCTCTATGCTGTGACCCATTCGTTAGCTAAAGCGGCATACCTGGGTCTGTATTGGTTCGTCGCTGCAGAAGTAATCAAGATTATGTTAGCTGCGGCGATCGCCAGCCGTTGGATGGGCGCGCGAAAGCCGACTGATTTGGAGTCAAGAACAAGATGACCGCAGTTTCGGACACAACTAAGACGCCGGGAATGGTTTCACCGAGTCAGGTCGAGATTACCATTGCGCACAGCCCTGATTCCGATGACGCCTTCATGTTTTACGCCCTGGCGACGCATAAAGTCCGCGCGCCCGGTCTGCGTTTCACGCACACTCTTTGCGATATCGAAACGCTGAATCAAAAAGCGCGCGAAGGTGTGTACGATGTAACTGCGATTTCCTTTCACGCCTATCCCTACATCCAGGACAAATATGCGCTCATGAGTTGCGGCGGAAGCCTGGGCGAAGGCTACGGCCCGATGATTGTTTCCCCCCGGCCATTCAGTGAAAGCGAAGTCAAAGCCAAACGCATCGCGGTTCCTGGCATGCTCACGACCGCCTATCTCGCGCTGAACCTCTTTGCGCCGGGGATTCAAACGGAAGTCGTGCCCTTCGATCAGATTATCCCGCAGGTGCTCGACGGGAAGTACGAAGCCGGGTTGATCATTCACGAAGGGCAGTTGACCTATGACAAATCCGGATTGCACCGCATCGTCGATCTGGGCCGCTGGTGGCAGAAAGTGACTGGACTGCCTTTACCGCTCGGGGGCAACGTGATCCGCCGCGCGTTGGGGCCACAGTTGATGGCGACCGTGACGCAAGCTTTGCGCGAGAGCATTCAGTACGCGCTCGACCATCGTGAAGAAGCCCTCGCTTACGCCATGCAGTTCGCGCGCGATCTCGATTCGCCCACTGCCGACAAGTTCGTTGGCATGTACGTGAACGAGCGCACGCTGGACTACGGTCCGGACGGACGCGAAGCTGTCCGCCGATTGCTCGACATGGGACACAAAGCAGGAATCATCGGGCCGGAAGCGCAGATGGATTGGGTCGGATAGAGAAATAAGCAATCAGCGCTCATTCATTGTCGTTTGCTGAGTATTCACTGCTCGCAGCTTATTGCTTAACCCTGAACCTTGCGCATGCCAATTCCTCCATCGAATCCCGCTGCCGATGGCGCCCAAACTCTCCTCATCGATGCCGACGACACCCTCTGGGAGAACAACATCTACTTCGAGCGCGCCATCGCGCGTTTTATTTCGTTTCTGAACCATCACGAATTTTCCCCCGAGCAGGTACGAGAAGTCCTCAATGACGTCGAGCGCGAATGCATCGTCACCCATGGGTACGGACTCCATAGCTTCGCGCACGCGCTAGTGCGCACATTTGAACGGCTAAGCCCGCGGCCGGTCACGCCCGAAATGCAGGCGCAAGTTCGAGGCTTTGCGAACCGCATCGAGAATCACGCCATCGAGTTTCTTCCGCAAGTTCCCGAGACGCTGCAGTATCTTCGCGAACGTCATCGCCTGATTTTGGTTACAAAAGGCGCTCCTGCCGAACAAATGGGGAAGGTCGAGCGCTCGGGGATCGGTCAATATTTCGAATCCACCCAAGTTGTGGCTGAGAAAAATGCGGCTGTTTACGCCCGCATTGTCCAGCAATTTGGATTGGAACGCCACAGGACCTGGATGGTGGGTAACAGCCCAAAATCTGACATCAACCCAGCGATGGCGGCAGGTCTGCATGCCGTTTTCGTTCCCCACGGCGACACGTGGATTCTGGAGCACGAAGAACTCAATCCGGCTCCGCCGAATCAGAATCTGCTCATTGTGGGAAGCTTTGCCGAACTGCATGAACATTTCTAGAAGCATCTTCGCCACAAAGGCACGGAGACATAGAGAGCGGCTGTGAAGAGTCATTCCGCGGACTGTCCATGGCCCGCCAGTGGCAGGAACCAACTTCGTTACTATGTTTTCATCCGAATTACGCAGCATCAACTTAACCAACAAGCCAGTCTCAATCTGAGCCACTGCGCGTGTTAGGCTCAAATTGCCTGAACGTAGTCCACTTCGTCGGTGGCGATAGAGACTAATAATCTACGGCGTCTGTTGCACACAGTTGAAGCGCTTTCGGAACTCGGACCGGCGCTGGCGGCCAAGCGCGAGTTCTCCGAAACGGCGCGGCTGATGTTATCTGCCGTGGTGGAAGCGGCTGGCGCGCGTGAAGGCGCTCTGTTCCTGTTCAGCGATAAGCCCGCGATCCTTACTTCCGCTGCCGCGCAGGGATTTGCACTGCTGCCCGATCCTGCATTTATTCCTCTTCTTCCGAAGCACGTGCACGCGCTGACTGCGGCGCAAGGGCCGATTGCTCTGAATGCAAGTACTTACCCGGTTTTCCTGAGTTCGAATGGCAATGTCGCGCCGGAGTTGTTCAAGTGCCTCGCTCCCCTGAAAGCGGGAGGAACGCTGGCTGGGGTGGTCGCTCTCGGACGCCGGCCCGGTGACGCGCTGTATGAGCCCAGCGAACTCGATGCACTGGAGCTGTTGTGTACTTACGTCGCCCTGGCCGTCCAGAATCACTCGCTGACGCAGACCATCGCCCAGCGCGTTTCCGAAAATTTGCGGTTGATGGCCTCTCTTCACGGTTTCTACGATACCGCGCTCGAAGCATTCGCCACCGCTATCGATGTGAAGCACGTGAACATCCACGGCCACTCACTTCGGGTAGGGCGTTACGCCGCCGCCATTGGCGAAGCCATGGGCATGCAAGCGGGGGAAGTCGCGGCTCTGCGCAGTGCCGGATATCTGCACGATATCGGCAAAGTCGCTGTTGATCGTCGCCTCTTCAGCAAGCCCGGAGCGCTCGATCCGGAGGAGTTTCGCGAGATGGCTGATCACACCACCGTTGGCCACGAGATCGTCAGCAGCGTGCAGTTTCCCTGGCCGAAAATTCCCGAGGCGGTGCGCTGGCATCATGAACGCAACGATGGATCTGGGTATCCCGACAAGCTCGGACAAAGTGATCTGCCGATGCCGGTGAAGATCATCGGGGTCGCGGATTCATTCGATGCCATGATCAGCGAGCGCCCATATCGCGGGCCACTTTCGATTGGCGGCGCACTCAGCGACCTGGTGCGAATGTCGCCGCAGAAATTCGATCCTAATGTCGTGCAGGGCTTGCTGATTCAAGTCCGTCGCGACGCCGTCGGCAGCAACCGCGCCCCACTGCTGGAAGGCATCTCGGTGAACATCGCTGCCCCTGACATCGATCACCTAGCCGCGACTTTGCAGCACAAAGTTTCGCGCGCAAAAGCCTACTCGGTGTAGCATATTCAAAATGCTGGCCAATTAGCCCGCGGTTTCTTGTTTCCCGTACAGGAAAATGCGCCCTTACCAGGTGTCGTACTCTTGTGCAAAATTCTTCACGTTGACAACCGAGTCCAGCGGGAACAACATGGTACTCGTTGTTTTGACCTCACGAACCTCCGGACCATGCTCGGGAGGGGGATCGTCCGCGCTCAAGCGCGCGGCCTAGTTTCCCCGGGGAGCCACTCCAATGCCAGCCGATGGTCGGAACGGGAAAGCGAAGAACATGAGTCGACCGAGCGGATGCAAGAAGGCCTGCGACCTGTTTCTACTCTGTCTCCTGGCGGCGATCGCTGCCCCTGCGCAAACCTTTACGAGTATTTCGAGTTTCGACGTGACGAACGGTGCGAACCCACAATGGGGACCGCTTGTGCAGGGCATCGACGGAAACTTCTACGGGACAACTTCCGGTGGCGGCATTTACAACAGCGGATGTTTTCGAAGCTCAGACGGATACTGTGGCACAGTTTTCAAAGTCACTCCCGGAGGCACGCTGACCACGCTACACCCTTTTGATAATGGGGCAGATGGGTCGGGCCCTATGCCGGGACTGATTCTGGCTACGGACGGGAACTTCTACGGGGTCAACTCCAACGGCGGTGACTTCAGCGTTTGCTTCGGCATTGGCTGCGGCGTAGCCTTCAAGATCATACCCGGGGGAACATTCACCACCCTCGACGAGTTCAATTTCACCATAACCGCAAACTCTGTCTCGGCGCTGGTGGAAGGCACTGACGGGAACTTCTACGGAACCGGCGTCAACGGAGGAATCAGCGGTTGCGGGCCAGCCGCAGACGGCTGCGGCTCGATCTTCAAAATGACGTCCGGCGGTACGCTCACCGCGCTGCACAAATTTGATTTCAGTGATGGCTGGGACCCTCAAGGCGCGGCGCTGATTCAAGGCAAGGACGGAAGCTTCTATGGAGAAACCCCCGGCGGCGGAAGTAGCTCCAATTGCTCCAACAATTGCGGCACGATCTTCAAGGTTGGCCCGCTGGGAGTGTACGCGGTGCTGCACAATTTCGATGGGACCGACGGCGGAGGCCCTCAGGGCGGGCTGATTCAAGCTGCCGATGGGAATTTCTATGGCACGGCTGGTGTAGGTGGCGCCCACGGCGATGGCACGGTCTTTAGAATCTCGGCGGAGGGCGCGTTTACTACGCTGCACAGCTTCGACGGGAGTGACGGCTCTAACCCTGACGCCGGAGTGATTCAAGCCTCTGACGGAAGCTTCTATGGGACGACCTTGAGTGGTGGGGCTCACGGCGATGGGACGGTCTTCAAAATTACTGTGGGTGGGAAGTTGACCACGCTACACAACTTCGGCGGGAATGATGGCTCTAACCCCTACGCCGGGCTGCTTCAAGCTACCGACGGGACCTTTTACGGAACGACATACGCGGGCGGAGCCGATGGCGATGGCACGGTTTTCAGCTTGTCCGTCGGACTTGGCCCGTTCGTGAGTTTCGTGAGCAACTCAGGCGAGGTTGGTGAGACTGCAGAAATTCTCGGCCGGGGTTTCACCGGGACTACCGCGGTTTCCTTCGATGGCACTCCCGCCGTCTTCAGCGTCCAATCCGACACCTACCTAACGGCCACTGTTCCGGTCGGAGCGACGACGGGTTCTCTCACCGTGACCGAACCGAGTGGGACGTTGAAAAGCAACACGGAATTCCGGGTGACGCCGCAAATTAAGAGCTTCACGCCAACCAGCGGGCCGGCCGGCACAACCGTAATCATTACTGGCGAGAGCTTCACGCAGGCGGTGGGTGCTGAGCTGGCTTGCAAGTGGCCGATGACCTTCACAGTCGACTCCGACACGCAGATCACGGCCACAATTCCCCCGAATGGAACGACCGGCGAGATCATGATCTTTACTCCGGGTGGAAACGTGGAAAGCACCACCAAGTTCGCCGTGACGCCTTGACGTCAGTCGAAACCGGCAAAGGAGGCTGCCTTTCACGGGCAGCTTTTCTTGTTGCCAAGGTGACATACTAATTTGTTAGAGCTTAAGATCGCGTTTATATTCGCCGATTGCACTCACCAGTCAAATCCTACCTCGAATGTGGTGTTGCCGATGCGCGACAGACAAGCGCTGCCGGGCGCACCTGACAGCCCGCACATGCAGTCGAATGTGTTTATTTTCCAGTAATTTGCAGCGGTTGACAGCAAGCACCTCTAGCAGCAACTTTTGTTGCCGCCAGGGTTGGTAATCTAGAGACTAGGTCTTTCACGGAGAGTGCATGCGACTCAGCCCCCGCAAGCCCGTGCTGTTTCTGCTGTCCCTGAGCCTCGTCGCGTCGGTTCCAGAATCAATCGCCAAGAAGAAAAGCACAAATCCTGAGTCAGCCGTGAATCAGCAGCGCCGTGCTGTTCACGCTCTGAATCGCCTCGCATTCGGGCCGCGTCCTGGAGACGTTCAGCAGGTCATGGCCATGGGTGTGGATCGATGGATCGATCTCCAACTTCATCCCGAGAAGATTTCCGATAGCGCGCTCGACGCGCGATTGGCCGCGTTTCGCACGCTCCACATGAATCCGCGGCAGATGGTGGAAGAATTTCCTGATGGCGCGATGGTCCGCCAGGTTGCTGATGGCAAGCGTCCGATGCCGGTCGACCCGGCTCGGCGCGCCATCTACCAGGTGCAGGTCGAGCGTCTGGAGGCGAAAGAAGAGGAAAAGCGGCAGCAAGCAGAGGGAGCGGCCGCGCAAAGCGCAGCCGCACCGAAGCAAGATGTCATGATGAACGATCCGTCCTCTGCGGCCAATACGGCAAAGACTGAAGCAGAGTTGGCTGCGGCCGCTGCAGCGAATCCAGATGCGGGTTCGGCGTCGGCTGAAAGCAGTGCAATGTCGGCAGGCGTGACTTCCAATGCAGCGCCAGGGTCGGCATCAGCAAACAAAACGCCGCCCGCGGAAGACGCCGACGCTGGGCTGATGGAGGACCGTCTCTACGCCGATCTTGATGTCCAGAAGCTTCCCGATCTTGCTCCCGACCAGCGCTACAAGAAAATTCTGTCCATGCCTGCCGATGAGCAGATCGCCTTTGCCGATGCGCTGCGTGGCGGCAAGGGGCAGGAATTTCTCACCGGACTCGACCCCAAGCAGAAGGAAGTTCTGCTCGCAATGAACAACCCGCGCGGGGTCATCACCGATGAACTGATGCAGGCCAAGCTGTTGCGGGCTATTTACAGCGAGCGCCAGCTCGAAGAAGTGATGACTGACTTCTGGTTCAATCACTTCAACATCTTCATCAATAAAGGCGCGGACCACATCTTCGTCACCAGCTATGAGGAAGACGTGATTCGTCCTCATGCTCTCGGCAGGTTTGAAGACTTGCTTGTAGCAAGCGCGAAAAGCCCAGCTATGTTGTTCTATCTCGACAACTGGCTGAGCATCGGTCCGAATTCGATGCAAGCGCTGAACGTCCCTCTCCATGCCCCGCGAAACGGGCCGTACCGCTATCCTCCGAACCCGAGAGCAAAGGGAAAACGGAACAGCGGGTTGAACGAAAATTACGGTCGCGAGTTGCTCGAGTTGCACACGCTCAGTGTGAACGGTGGTTATACGCAGCGCGACGTGACCGAAGTTGCCAAAGTTTTCACTGGCTGGACTATCGACAAGCCCACCGAAGGCGGCGGCTTTTTATTTGACGCCCGTAAGCACGAGCCCGGACCGAAATTCGTTCTTGGGCACCGCATCAGGTTCAAAGGCGAGGCGGAGGGCAGGGAAGTCTTGCACATACTTGCGACCAGCCCACAGACCGCGCATTTCATCTCGCTGAAGCTCGCGGAGCGGTTTGTCTCAGATGATCCGCCACCAGCGCTGGTCGACCGCATGGCGAAGACTTTTCTGAAGAAAAAGGGCGACATCCGCGAGGTCTTGAGCACTCTGTTTCATTCGCCGGAGTTCTGGGATCAGAGCGCCTATCGAGCCAAAGTCAAGACGCCGCTGGAGTTTGTGGTTTCGGCAGCCCGAGCAAGCGGAGCCGAAGTTGAAGATGCGATGCCCCTTGCGCGTCAACTCGCAAATATGGGCATGCCGCTTTATGGAGCGCAGCCCCCGACTGGTTATTCGATGAACGCGGAATCGTGGGTGAGTTCGTCAGCGCTGCTTAACCGAATGAATTTCGCGATGACACTAACGGCTGGAAGAGTCCGCGGCGTGAAGGTCGATACGGTACAGCTGGCTGGGGATTCGGGTTCGCCATTTGATCCTGCTGCGGCGCTTTCCACAATGGAGGCAAAACTGTTGTCGGATGATGTTTCAAAGCAGACACATGACTCGATTGCGGCACAGGTGCAAAGTCAGAGCAATGGCGTGAAGTCCAAGCCGCCGGACGCGAGCATGATTGCGGGTTTGCTGTTGGGTTCGCCGGAATTTCAGAGGAGATAGCTTCTAGCTGGAAAGGGGTGCCCCATGTCTCGCCGCGTTTGCGAGACATGGGAATCACATGCTGGGAGAGTGGGAGCGTGCTTTATGCCAACCCGTCGCATATTTCTTCGCAACAGCGCGCTAGCCGTGGTCGGGACGGCTGCAGTTCCGAGCTTTCTCACCCGCGCCGCTTTCGGCGCGGTCGAACCTGGCTCGCGTACGAAACGGCTGGTGGTTATCTTCCAGCGGGGCGCGGCTGACGGCCTGAATATCGTCGTGCCGTATAGCGAGCCGCAATATTACGCTATGCGGCCAAACATAAATATTCCGCAAAGCTCCATCATCGATCTCAACGGATTTTTCGGCCTCCATCCAGCGCTCTCCGCATTTCAGCCATTGTGGCAGCAGCGGCACCTCGCGATCGTTCACGCTGCCGGTTCGCCTGATCCTACGCGCTCGCACTTCGATGCTCAGGATTTTATGGAAACCGGTACCCCCGGCATAAAGGCGACCGTCGATGGATGGCTGAACCGCTCGCTGCGCGAGCGGCCGGTGGGCAGTGCGAATTCTCCGTTTCGCGCAATCGCTCTCGGGCCGTCGCTGCCCCGCATCCTTGTTGGTAATGAACCTGCGGTGGCAATGAACAACATCAACGACTTTTCCGTCGGCGGCCGTGGACCGAAGCCATCCCCTGTTGCGATGGCTTTCGAGTCGATGTATGACCACTCCTCGGATGCGGTCCTGCACGGTACTGGAGAAGAGACATTTGACGCAGTGAAGATGCTGAAAGCAGCTGATCCTGGCAAGTACACGCCGGCAAGCGGTGCGAATTATCCCAAAGGACGTTTCGGTGATAGCCTGCGCCAGCTTGCGCAGCTGATCAAAGCGAATCTCGGCGTGCAAGTCGCATTTGCTGACATCGGTGGATGGGATCACCACGTCAACGAAGGTTCGACCGAAGGTCAGCTTGCCAACGTACTCGGGGACTTTTCGCAGTCGATCGCGGCCTTCTGGACCGATCTTGGGGATCTGGGGGAAGACACTGTGATTGTGACCATGTCGGAATTCGGCCGCACTGCGCGCGAGAACGGCAATCGCGGCACGGATCATGGCCACGCCAACGTAATGTTCGTGCTCGGCGGGCCCGTGCGAGGCGGCAACGTGTTTGGGCGATGGCCCGGTCTTGATTCCTCGCAATTGTACGAAGGGCGCGACCTTGCGCTTACAACCGATTTCCGTCAAGTCGTGGGCGAAGCCGTCGCCCGGCATCTGGGAAACAGGAATTTGGCCGAGGTCTTTCCGGGATATGAAAATCAGCCCGGAAGATTCCTGCGCTATTTGGGATAGCGCCAAACGTGTTCGCAATACTCTGGCTCTTAAGTCAGGGTCGAGCAACTGCTTCAGCAAACCTCTCAGGATTGATGGAGAGTCCGGGGGCCGCGCTCCGGCGCACCTTGGCCAGATCCACGGCGCAGCCGGATCACATCGGCTTTTCCAAACTCGGACGATGTGTCTTCCTTCGTGACAACGAGAGTTGCCTCCCGCGCAAACCTAATATATTTCGGCCCGCTATGTTGCGGCAGAAGATAGCTGGTTGCCTTTCTGGTTCCCAGGGCGTCACAGGGCACCACTATCGACATCGCCGATGATCCTTCCGGACGCAGAATCGGTAAGTGGCATAATGGTTCTCCTATTGGGCGGGCGGCTACGCAGGGCGATTAGAGTACGATTGCTGGCTTTGTTCTGTGAGGCTTGTCACACTACCTCGTACGTTCCATCGAGTCTGGGTGAAGGTGTGCCGTCTTGCCGCAGGGAAGCCTAACTGGAACGCGGTCTCTGAGACCGCTCGAGATCCAGCAAGGAAAACCACCAAAATGGTGTTATCGCCGCAGAATAACGGAACGGTGTGGAAGCACGCGAAACGCAATCACCTTCTTGTTTTCGCTTTCTTACTAGCAAGCGCGATGTTGCTGGCTGCACAGCTACCAGCAACACTTCTGACTCGTGACCCCGGAAAAGCCGAGGCAAGCAGCCACGGAACGAAGCTGTCTCTGAGCAATGATGCGCTGGACGTGGAGTGGACAGCGCAGGCCGGCAAGCTGAAACTCGTGCAGTTTGTGGATCGGCTTGGAAGGCGGAGCCTGACAGTCCCTGATGAGCTTTTCGTGATTCGCCTGAAAGATGGGCGGCAGCTTCGATCTTCGGAAATGTCCCTTGCGTCTCAACCTCCTATACGCGATCTCGATGGCAACCCGAACGCATCGCGTTGGTCGGAGCAGCTGCAGGGCAAGAAGATCGTGGCCACGCTCGAGGCTACATCCTCACATTTAACTGTTGTTTGGGCTGCGGTTCTTCGTGACGGTTCGAACTACCTGCGACAGGAAATCACATTGCGAGCGGTTGGGGCTGACGTTCCGATTGCGGAGGTCGATCTCATCGCCTGGAAGCTGGCGGAAGCCAAAGTCGTCGGAAGCGTAGCGGGCTCGCCAATAGTTGCCGGCAATGTTTTCGCGGGATTCGAAAATCCGCTTTCCAAGTGCACTCTTCGCGATGGCGCGGCGATTTGTGCGTTGCAACGCGAGTTGCCGCTGCTGGCCGGGCATGAGGTTGAGTATTCGTCCGTTATCGGAGTCACCGAGACGAAACAACTTCGGCGCGGATTTCTCAATTATGTGGAGCGCGAACGGGCGCATCCCTATCGTACTTTTCTCCACTACAACACGTGGTACGACTTGGGTTACGTCGGCCCCTACGATCAGGCGCAAGTGCTGGATCGTGTGCACGCGTTCGGAACGGAGCTGAAAGAGAAGCGCGGCGTGACCATGGATTCGTTCCTGTTCGATGACGGCTGGGATGATCCCAAAAATCTGTGGCACTTCAACCCTGGCTTTCCCGATGGGCTCACGACGTTTGCTGAAGCCGCGTCGAAATATGGGATCGCGCCCGGCATCTGGATGTCGCCTTGGGGAGGCTACGGCAAACCGCGCCAGGAGCGGATCCAATACGGTAAACAGCACGGTTTTGAAATCAATCGCGAGGGTTTCGAACTCTCAGGCCCGCACTACTATCAGTACTTTCATGACGCTTGCCTGGAGATGATTCGCAAGTACGGAGTGAACCAGTTCAAATTCGACGGCACTGGAAATGTGAACGAAGTTATTCCTGGCAGCCAATTCGACAGCGATTTTGCCGCGGCCATCAGTTTGATCGAAGACCTTCGCGCGGCCAAGCCTGACATCTATATTAATCTCACGACGGGAACCCATCCTTCGCCATTTTGGTTGAGATACGCAGATTCCATTTGGCGTGGTGGCGACGATCACAGCTTTGCAGGGGTAGGTTCGTGGAGGCAGAAATGGATTACCTACCGCGATGCCGAAACCTACAAATACGTCGTGCAAGCCGGTCCTTTGTACCCCCTGAATTCATTGATGCTGCACGGGCTCATCTACGCGCGTTACGCCGAGCATCTGGGCGACGATCCAGACAATGATTTCGAAAGCGAGATCCACGATTATTTTGGAACGGGCACGCAGTTGCAGGAGATGTACATCACCCCGTTGCTGTTGACGAAGAAGAATTGGGACACGTTGGCTGAAGCCGCAAAGTGGTCGCGCGACAATGCCGCGGTTCTGCGCGACACTCACTGGATTGGAGGCGATCCGGCGAAACTCGAAGTATACGGCTGGGCCTCGTGGTCGCCGCAGAAGGCCATTCTTGTCCTGAGAAATCCGAGTGACAGGGGGCAGAGTTTCTCGGTGGATGTGGGCCGGGCATTCGAAGTCCCGTCCGGAGCTTCCGCCCAATTTCAGGCGAGAAGTCCGTGGGCAAAGGACATTTCCTTAAAACCCACACAACTCACCGCAGGAAAACCGACTGTGTTTTCGCTCGCTCCGTTTGAGGTGCGAACTCTGGAAGCGCTACCGACCACGCCGTAGACATTGATGGAGTGGGATGATTGTTGCGCAAACGGGAGCGTTCCGGATAACGATGCGCGCGCCACGGAATACAACTGACGAAAAAGGTTCGTTCCACAGATTGAGGCGGCTTGCTGGTTAGAAAAAGAGAATAGGATTTGTGAGGATGATTTCCGCGCTCATTCTCAAGATTTGCGATCGAGATAACGATCTCTGCACACTCATACTGCGCTCGGTGCTAATTGTCCTTTTGTTCGCGTCAGCCGGCGCGCTCGCGCAAGACAATTATGAGATTCAGGTTTACCCTTCGGAAACCATGACGCCCAAGACCTTGCTGGTCGAGTTGCACAGTAACTTCACCGTGGAAGGCAGCACAACAACTCAGTTTGGCATGCTGCCTACACAGCATCAGCAGCATGAGACCGTCGAACTGACCCAAGGCATCAACGACTGGTCTGAAATTGGGTTCTACATCTTTACCGCCGAAAAGAGCGGCAACGGAATCCAGTGGGTTGGAGATCATATACGCCCCCGCGTTCGCGTCCCCGAACGTTGGCATTGGCCTGTGGGAGTCAGTCTGTCCACCGAGTTCGGATACGCGAGGTCGGCTTTTTCCAATCCGACATGGTCGTGGCAGATTATGCCGATCATGGATCAAACCATTGGGCGTTGGTACTGCTCGGTGAATGGGACCATGGTGTGGGACGTGCATGCTGTTCCGCCACCACTGAATTTTACGGCTGAGCAGAAACGGACTTACTATCGCGATGTTGTCCCGCGTGGCGTGACCTTCGGCCCGGCAGCAACTCTCACCTATGCGCCGTCAAAATATTACAATTTCGGCGTTGAGTATTATTCCTACTACGGTGAGTGGGGGAATTTTGTCTCGCTACACAATCAGCAGCAGCAGTTTTTCCCCGTGATGAATCTGTTTGTTTCGCCCAAGTGGGAGATCAATTTTGGTGCAGGTTGGGGCGCCACCGCCGGCACAGACCATCTGATCGTGAAGTGCATCATCGGACGTTCGTTTGACTGGTCTCATCATCAAGCCGGCAGTTCGAGGAGCGCACAGTAGGTCACATCACTCGTTGATGAATCGCCGCACATTCATTGCGCATTCGGGAATGGCGCTTGCTGGATCAGCCTTAGGACACCGCACCCTGGGCTGGGCGCAACGCCAACCAGACGTGAAGTTGGAAATCGCGCCGCTCAACCTGGAAATCGCGCATGGCAAAGTGGTTCATACAGTCGCTTATAACGTGCGGGTACCTGGTCCGTTGATTCGCTGGCCTGAAGGCAAGCCGATCATCATCGACGTTGCGAATGGAAGCTCTGTTCCGGAAATTGTCCACTGGCACGGACTCGAGATTCCTTCTGAGATGGATGGAGCCTCAGAAGAAGGAAACCCGATGATTCCTCCGGGCGGCCAATTTCGCTACACGTTCACACCGCACCCCGCTGGATTTCGCTGGTATCACACGCACGCGTTTGCCGGGCACGATTTGAAACGCGGCACCTATACGGGACAATTCGGGTGTTTCTATATTGAACCGAAGAGCAATCCAGGTGCGTACGATCAAGAAATTTTCCTGACCCTGCATGATTGGAACGCATATCTGGCTGCCGGGGGCGACGCCTCGATGGACGCCGCTTACGATTACTCAACCATCAACGCGCGCATGCTCGGCTACGCTGAACCCCTGAGAGTGCGTCAAGGCCAGCGAGTGCTGCTGCGTATTCTGAACGCCAGCGCGAGCATGATTCATTGGGTGGCGCTGGCTGGTCATGAGATGACCGTTCTCGCTATGGACGGCAATCCGGTGCCGACGCCCGCATCGACGCCCGCGGTTCGTCTAGGATCCGCCGAACGAATCGATCTGGTTGTCACCATGAACAATCCTGGTATCTGGATTCTTGGCGAGACACGCGAACCGATGCGCAAGGCAGGCATGGGAATCGTGGTCGAGTACGCCAACCAGCAGGGCAAACCACGATGGATTGACCCGCCTGAGACCCTGTGGAACTATCGCCGTTTCGCCAACGCCCAAGCGACAAAGCAACAGCCCGACCATCTAGTACCTTTGCGTTTCGAATCAAAATTCCACGGCCAGGGAGCCGTCGCCACTTGGACCATTAACGGAAAATCATTCCCACATACTGACACGATCGTAGTGAAAGAAGGGCAGAGATATCGTCTGCAAATGATCAATCGGAGTGGAGACGATCACCCGCTTCACCTGCATCGCCACACTTTCGAAGTTGCTAGCGTGAACTCGCAGCCGCTCTCAGGACTGAACAAAGACGTTGTGATCGTGCCAGGGAACGGCACGGTAGAAGTGGATTTCACGGCGAATAATCCTGGCGCAACTCTATTCCACTGCCACAATCAGACACATATGGATTTTGGGTTCATGATGTTGCTGCGCTACGCCTGAACTGGGCTGGATTTTATCGTAACTAACTGGTGGCGCGTACGCGCATCCGTCCTGGCCTGTTTGAGGACCCGCAGAACGTTGGGTCTGCAATCACGACCGATGCCCCTCTCGCGACAAGTCGATCCATCCGAAATTTTTCGGACTACCCAGCCCTCAACCAGTGCATCACAAGCGATAGGTGAAAACCTTCCGAGCAATAAGAAAGAAGGGGGACAGATGAACGAACGAAGAATAACAACTGCAGAACTGGTGCTTTTTGCCGGAACTCGAGTAGCTCTGGGGATCGGAGTCGGACTGTTGATCTCGCGAGGATTGAACAACGACCAGCGTAAAGCTGCAGGAATTGCCTTGACGGTGATCGGTGCGGCTAGCACGATTCCGTTAGTGATCAACATTCGTCGAAGGCACGCTGAGCCCAAGGCTATTCCCGTTGCCGCCTGAATGCAGCGGAACACGCCAACGCCGCCGATATACGTCGCGTCGCTCCTTTCGCAGGAATACGGCGGCAAAAATGAAGATTTGCCAAAGAGACAGAACTGAGTTTCGAGCGACGGCCCGCCTCCGCGTGATCACTGCGAGTGACCGCAAATTCGCAAGCACTCTCAGCACTATTGCTGATAATGTTGAGAGGAAGAATGAGCATTTCGCAGAATTCCGGGTTGAAAACGCAACGAAACCGTACAGTGCGGGTCATTGATTCTCATACCGGTGGGGAGCCGACCAGAATCGTAGTCGACGGTGGCCCAGATCTCGGCAGCGGCTCTCCTTCTGAGAAATTGGACCTGCTTCGCACTGAGCACGACTACTTTCGATCGGCCGTGGTGAATGAGCCGAGAGGATCCGACGTGATGGTGGGGGGCGTGTTGTGCGAGCCCGTGGACCCATCTTGCGCAGCGGGCGTCATCTTCTTTAACAACGTCGGATATCTGGGAATGTGTGGCCATGGAACTATCGGATTGATTGCCACACTCGACTACATGGGGCGAATCGCTCCCGGAGATCATAAGGTCGAGACGCCAGTCGGAACCGTCACGGCGACAATGCACCCAGGCGGAGAAGTGACGGTCCAAAATGTTCCCAGCTATCGCAAGGCTGCGAACGTAAGCGTAGAGGTCCGGGACTACGGAACGATTTCCGGAGACATCGCCTGGGGTGGGAACTGGTTCTTCCTCGTCGGTGAGCCTGCCCTAGAGCTGACGCTGAAGAACGTAGAGCGGCTGACCGCGTTTACCCGCTCGATCAAAGAAGCGCTGCGAGCAAACGGTATCACAGGCGATGGCGGGAAAGAGATTGATCATATCGAGCTGTTTGCGCCTTCTCGCGTTCTGGGCGTCGATAGTCAGAATTTTGTGCTGTGTCCGGGAAACGCCTACGACCGCTCGCCCTGTGGAACGGGCACCAGCGCTAAACTCGCCTGTCTCTATGCGGATGGGAAAATTCGAGAAGGCCAATTGTGGCGGCAGGAAAGCATCATCGGTAGCGTCTTCGAAGGCAGCATCCAGGTGCGAGATGGAAAGATCTATCCGAGTATTAAAGGACGAGCTTTCGTGAACGCGGAAGCAGAACTGGTATTGGATCCGAACGATCCGTTGTGTATGGGAATCTGCTCCAGGTAGCGAATGCCGCTTGCCGGAGTAGCGATCCGCCTGCCGCTCGCCGATAAGCATGGATAATCGTGCGCTCCACATCCGCTCGATTTCGGAGAATTTGAATTTCGATATTACGGAAGCATTGCAGGCCGAGAGACAGTGAACCAGAAATCCTATGACGTGGTCATTGTCGGAGCTGGCATTGTTGGCGCAGCTTGCGCCCTTGTCTTTGCCGAACGCGGTCTAAGTGTCATGGCCCTCGACCGCGAAATGATCGGTGGCGGAGCCACGGCCGCTGGTATGGGGCACATCGTTGTCATGGACGACTCGGAGGCGCAATTCGCCCTGACCCGCTACTCGCAGCGACTCTGGCAGCAACTGCGGCCGCAATTTCCTGACGATGTCGAGT
>Ga0335072_10001042_pt1 | contig 47546 bp, 39 predicted proteins | sample Lox_Sample_21_FD_206725 | JGI IMG/M metagenome (GOLD analysis project Ga0335072, IMG submission 206725) | Soil microbial communities from Loxahatchee National Wildlife Refuge, Florida, United States - Lox_Sample_2.1 | ecosystem: Environmental > Terrestrial > Soil > Wetlands | place: USA...
CGGTGCATCGGAAAAGTCCTTCGCTCGGAGCGCATGGAAAGCGGTCGCGAAGAAGTTCCCGCCTACCAGGTTGCCGCGACCTTGGAACGGTACGAGTTCGTAAGAGAGCACTAAAACTTCACCCCCCCAGTCCACCTCGCGACAACTCTGCTACACTAGCAAAGAAAAGGCGAAGGCCATGGACTTGTCGCTGGGATTTCCCGAGTTTTCACATCAACTTGCGATCGCCACCAAACCGTCGCTCGAAGCGGTAGTCTCACGCTTTCGCTCGGCGCATCGCGAGCCCGATTCGCCCGTCCGCGCCATCCATCATCAACCGGCTGCCGAAGGTTCCTTTGCCGATCTCCCTGCGACCATCGACTCGCGGTTGGGAAAAGCCCTGGCTGATCGCGGAATCACCCGGCTATATACCCACCAGGCGGAGGCTTTCGAGCACACCGCGGCGGGACGCAACGTGGTGATCGTGACGCCCACCGCGAGCGGCAAGACGCTCTGCTACAACCTGCCGGTGCTGAATCTTCTGCTCGCCGAGGATGGCGCGCGCGCGATGTACGTCTTTCCCACCAAGGCCCTCGCCGAAGATCAGTTGCACGAATTTCAGTCGGCGGTGGACGCCATGGGTTCGGAGATTCGCGCCTTTACCTATGATGGCGACACGCCGCAGGATGCGCGCAAGGCCATTCGCCAGAAAGCCAACGTCGTCCTGACCAATCCGGACATGATCCACAGCGGCATTCTTCCGCACCACACCCGCTGGGCCCGCTATTTCGAGAACCTCCGCTACATCGTCATCGATGAGCTGCACTACTATCGCGGCGTATATGGGAGCCACTTCGCGAACCTTCTCCGGAGGTTGCGCCGCGTCTGTGAGTTCTACAACTCCCACCCGAAGTTCATCTGCTGCTCGGCCACGATTGCCAATCCGCGCGAGCTGGCAGAAGCGCTCACTGGCGAAAAATTCGAACTCGTGGAGCGGAACGGCGCGCCGCGCGGGGAAAAATATTTCATCTTTTATAATCCGCCGGTGGTCAACCGGCAGTTGGGAATCCGGCGCAGCTACGTCGGCGAGTCGCGGCGCATCGCCATGGAATTCATCGAGCGCAACTTGCAGACGCTGGTGTTCGCCAACAGCCGGCTCGCCACCGAAGTGCTGGTGACCTATCTGAAAGACGCCTGCGATCGCGGTCCCGCGCCCCGGGAGACGGTGCGCGGTTATCGCGGCGGATACCTTCCGCGCGAACGCCGCGAAATCGAGCGGCGGCTGCGCGAAGGCGAAATCCGCGCCGTGGTGGCGACCAACGCGCTTGAGCTCGGCATCGACATAGGGTCGCTCGATGCGGTGGTAATGGCTGGATACCCGGGAACCATCGCTTCGAGCTGGCAAAGGGCGGGGCGGGCGGGACGCCGGCAGGGGACTTCCGCGGCGGTTCTGGTGGCATCGAGCGCGCCGCTCGATCAATATATCGTCGAGCATCCCGATTTCTTTTTCGGGCGATCTCCGGAGCACGCCTATATTAATCCCGACAACTTGGAAATTCTCATGGCCCACCTGAAATGCGCGGCATTTGAATTACCGCTGCGCGAGGGTGAGGATTTTGGCCGGCTCGACATCGGTGAGATCTGCAAATTCCTCGAGGAAAGCGGATTCTTGCACCATTCGGCTGGCGCCTGGCACTGGACGCAGGACAGCTACCCGGCCGATGCCACAAGCTTGCGCTCGGTGACCAGCGACAACTTCGTTGTCGTGGATATCACGGGCGAGGCCAATGTGATCGCCGAAGTGTCGTTCTCGACGGCGTTGACTACGCTTCATGAAAAGGCCATCTACCTGCACGAGGCGCGGCAATTTCATGTCGAACGGTTCGATTACGACGAGCGCAAAGCCTACGTGAAGAGTGTAGATTGCGATTACTATACGGATGCCATTGATTACACGCAGGTGAAAGTGCTGGAGGAATTCGAAAGCCAATCGCTCGCTGGAGCGCAACGCCTGCACGGCGATGTGCGGGTGAATCGTCAGATCGTCGGCTTTAAGAAAATTAAGTTCTACACCATGGAAAACGTCGGGGCGGGGAAGCTTTCGATGCCCGAGCAGGAGATGCACACCACGGCGTTCTGGCTGCATTTCCCGGCGGCGTTTCTGGCGCAATTCGCGGAGTTCAGCCCCACCGAAAAACAGAGCGGCATCGGCGGACTCGGCAATGCCCTCCGCACTGTGGCCGCACTGCTGTTGATGTGCGATCCGCGCGACCTCGGAGTGGCGCTTGGCGAAGAGAGCGGGAGCGCCCAAACCATCTTCGAGCCGAACCTCTATTTATACGACATGTATTCTGGCGGCGTGGGGCAGAGCGCGCCGCTCTATCGGCTGGCGCCCCGACTGCTCCAGCAGACCGCGCAACTGATCGCGGCGTGTCCCTGTGAAGCGGGGTGCCCGTCCTGCGTCGGTCCGGTCGGCGAAGTGGGAGAGCGCGGGAAAGAAGTGGCCTCGCGGATTTTGCGGTCGCTGGGTTAGCCGTTCTCGGGGTGCGCTGCGGCTCTCCGGAAACTCTCCAGGGGGATTTACGGTTCGCCACGCAAGAAAGCCGGGACGCCCGGCTTACCGCGACTTCAATTGCTCTGGCAGCACGGCGTATCCTTCCGGCGGCGGGAAGAGCGAGATCAGCAGTTCAAGGCGGCGGCGAATGTAACGGCTCGGCATCTGCCGCGGACCCGTTTCCAGGTCGATATCGCAGCAGGTGCCGTGAAGGTACAGCGTCAGGGTGTCTTCGAACGCCTGGCGCGCATACTCCCGGAATAGCTTTGTCTCTTTGCGAACATTGGTCTGGCGGCGCTGCAACGCTTGTTTGAGATGCCAGCTTCGCTCGTCGATTTCGCCATGCACTTCCGCGCTCAATTCTTCGCGGATGGTGCGGAAGAAGCGCTCTTGCGCTTCCGCCGGCCAGTGCTCGGCCACCAGCGAGGAAAGCGAGCTGTACAGTTGATAATGATAGTCGGCAACTTCGACTTCCTTAATGCAGAGGGCCAGGATGCTCATGTCTTCCACATCACGGCGAGCTACGGACAGGTAGCGCGCATCCGCCGGCCTCTCGAAGGAGACGGCGTCGCCGCCTTTGCCGTTGCCTTTTTCCAGGTAAGGCGCGAGAATCAGGCCTACGTTGGGCAGAGCGGCGATGATCGCCGGCGAGATCGCGGCAATGGGGTCATTGAGATACTGGCGCAAGTCTTCTTCCGCTACCGGGAGCGTACTGAAATACGAGAATTTGCTGGTGAGCGGAATCATTTCGCCGCGGAAGCGGGCTGCCAATTCCTCTACCGTCAGTCTGCTCTGATCTGCGTCTGTAGACATTCCCCGTGGTTCGATTGTATCAGGGTTAAAATAGCTTTCAGTTGCCGTGTTTGGGTGGGCGGGAAGTCGCGGCGCGGTTGCTATATATGCCTCGGAAAATTCTCGTGTCGGCGGGCGAAGCGTCGGGCGATTTGTATGCCGCCCTTGTCGTGGAGCAACTCCGCCGGCTCGCGCCCGATACCGGTTTCTTCGGATGTACCGGTCCGCGGCTGCGGTCCACAGGCGTGCGCACAGTGGTGGACGCGGCCAGCCTTGCGGTAGTCGGGCTCCTCGAGGTAGTTCACCACATTCCCAGGATTTATGGGGAGTACCGCAAGCTGCTCGCGGCAGCGGAGCGCGAGCGGCCCGACCTCGCGGTTCTCACGGATTCGCCTGATTTTCACCTCCGCGTCGCCCGCCGCCTCCATCGGGCTGGAATTCCGGTCGTCTACCTGGTAGCGCCTCAAGCGTGGGCGTGGCGGCGCGGGAGGCTCGGCCAGATGCGCCAAACCCTGCGGCATCTGCTGTGTATTTTTCCGTTTGAAGAAGACTTTTTCCGCCGCGAAGGTGTTCCAGCCACCTATATCGGCCATCCTCTGGCTGGTCTGGTACGACCGGCGCTCAGCCGCGACGAATTTTTTAAGAAACACAGATTGGCGCCGGGCCGTCCAATAGTCGTGGTGCTCCCCGGAAGCCGGCGCGGTGAAGCGGCGCGTCATCTGCCGGCGCTGGCCGATGCAGCCGTCCGGCTTTATCGGGAGCATGCATTGAACATACTTTTGCCGGCCTCGGTGACGACTGGGGCCGCTTTTTTCCGGGCGCGCCTGGGCGAATCGCCCATTCGGGTGATTGAAGGGGAAAGTTGGGATGCAATGGCACATGCCAGCGTCGCGTTGGCGGCTAGTGGGACCGTGACGGTGGAGGCCGCTCTGCTGGGAACACCCATGGTGACATTCTATAAGGTTGCTCCGGCGAGCTGGATCGCAGGCAAGTTCCTGGTCGACGTGCCGTTTTATTCCATGGTGAATTTGATCGCCGGGCGCGCGGTAGTCCCCGAGTTGATGCAGGGGCAAATGACGGGAGAATCGCTCGCGCGCGAGGCCAATCGCCTGTTGAACGATGGGGCGGCCTGTGAGGAAATGAAGGCCGGCCTGGCGGCGGTACGCGACAAGTTATCACAGGGTGGACAGGCGGCTCCGGAGCGCGCGGCCCTCTTGATCGACGGTATTCTGGATGGACAGACTGCACATGCTTCGTAATTTTCGTACTGGTTCGAGCTGGTCCGTGGTGGCCGGCCTGCTGATTTTTGCCGGCGTACACAATAGTCCCGCTCAGGAACGCCGCCCCAATCGCATCGATGTGGAGCAGTACACCATCGATGCCGAAATCGTCCCCGACAATTCTACCCTTGCCGCGAAGGCTGCCGTCCGCTTTTCTCCGGTGGATGACAACATCGGCTCGGCCACGTTCGAACTCAACAACGCGCTCAACATCGCGCGGGTGACCGACGAGTCGGGAAAGCAGATTCCCACCACGCGCAATACCAACGACTCCACCATCCGGCTGAATTTCGACCAGCCGCTGCCGAAAGGCAAGCCGGTAACGATCACCTTCGAGTATGACGGCAAGCTCACTGGCAACGAGGAGTCTCCGGTTTATGGCATCAAGTTTGCCGCGATCCACCCGGATTTCGCGTACCTGATGTATCCGGCGCGATGGTTCCCGGTGTACGGCTATACAACCGACCGCTTTGCCGCCGAAATGCACGTCACCGTCCCGGCCGGCTACACCGTGTTGGGCACAGGTATGGACAACCAGGCGGCTGCCGGCGATAAGACCACCTGGAATTTCAAATTCACACGGGCATCGTTTCCTGGCAGCATCGCCGTGGTCAAGCAGCAGCCGGTAAAAGCGCTCGCCGCGGGCGTTACTACGTCGGTTTATTTCCGCGGACCGGACGCGGCGCAAGCGCAGCCGGTCGGCGAAAAAATCGGCCAGATGATGGAGCATTTCACCGGACTTTTCGGCATTCCGCCCTACGCCAACCTCACCGTGGTCGAGACCGAAGCCAACGCGCCCAAAGGGTATGCCGCGCCCGGGATGATTTTTCTCGGGCCCAACGCAATCAGCCCGGTGGTGAGCGATAACGTGCTAGCCAATGAAGTATCGCGTCAATGGTGGGAAGATCTGTTGTCCCCAACCACTCGCAACCATCTTTGGATTACCAATGGATTGGCGGCGTATTCCGAGCTCTTATGGACGGAGCATGACACCGGCACAGGCGCCATGCAGACGGCACTAAAGGGTGTCATGGTAGATGCCCTCACGGTGGATACCGTACCCGTCATCCAATCGTCGCGGCTGGAAGATTATTCGCCGGAGTTGTGGGCGCTGACCGGTGCCAAAGGTGCCACCGTCCTGAGCATGCTGCGCAACATGCTGGGCGATGCGACCTTCTTCGAGATTTTGAAAACCTTTGCCCAGCAGGATGGCTGGAAAGCGGTGAATACCGACGATTTCCAGAAAGTGGCGGAAACGGTTTCCAAAAAAGAACTGGGGTATTTTTTTACCGAATGGATTGAATCGAGCGGCGCTCCGGAATTTAAACTCGACTATACGATCTTCCGCGAACAGCAAAAGGGGTTCCGCGTCATGGGCAAGATTACGCAGGATCTCGACACTTTCCGCATGCCCGTCGAGCTGAAAATCACCACCGAAGGAAATCCCGAGGAAGCCAAGGTGGAGGTAGTGGGAACATCCTCGGAATTCAGCGTGGATACCTTCGGCAAGCCGAAGACCGTGGAAATCGATCCCAACAGCATGGTGTTGCATTACGAACCGAGCATTCGCGTGGCCGTGGCCATCCGCAAAGGTGAGCAGTTCGCCGAATTGAGCGAGTTCGGGGACGCGCTGAAGGAATATCAAAAGGCGCTCGAGACCAACCGCAACAGTTCCCTGGCCCACTACCGTATGGCCGAGGTATACTTCCTGCAACAAACCTGGCAGTCGGCGATCAATGAGTTTCGCGCCGCGCTCGACGGCGATCTCGATCCAAAGTGGACTGAGGTCTGGTCTCGCATCAATATGGGGCGGATTTACGATATCAGCGGCTCACGCGACCGCGCCGTGAACGAATACAATCTCGCCATCCGCACCAAGGACAATACTCAGGGGGCGCAAGCCGAAGCCGCTAAGCTCCTCAAGACGCCTTACGAAAAACCCAAGCGCATCGAGCAATAACTTGGACCCCTATCCACCAGTCCAATATGGTATGGTATGGATGGATGCGCAACGGATACATAGCGGACTTCGCGACCAGTCTCAACCATGACTCGGAAGTCCCGCTATATCGCCAATTATACGAACACATTGCGCTTCGCATACGTTCCGGGGACTTGGCCCGGGGCGAAAAGCTCCCCGCCACTCGCGAAATGGCTGGCCTGCTTGGTCTGAATCGCACCACCGTTTCCGCTGCCTATGACGCTCTCGAAACCGACGGCCTGATTGCTGGACAAGTGGGTCGCGGCAGCTTCGTCACCGGAATTGCGCAGCAGTCGCAGGGCATCGATTGGAACGGCATGCTCGAGGGTACCGAACTCGCGCCTCCAGGCCCTGCCGCCGGCGCAGCCAACGAAGTGGCCAGCTTCGTGATGTCCCGCCCTTCGCGCGAACTATTCCCTCTCGACGATTTCCGCGCCAGTTGTCAGACCGTATTGTCGGGCTCCGATTTGGGTTCGATTCTGCAACTCGGTTCACCCAGCGGTTACGAGCCCCTGCGCCGCCACCTGATGGACGCAGCACGCCGCCAATTGCTCGCCCGGCCGGGCGACGATCTGGTGATCACCAACGGGTGCCAGCAGGCGCTGGACTTGCTTGGCCGCGTCCTCCTGCGGCCCGGCGACACCGTAGCCGTGGAAGACCCGATTTACCCCGGGCTCAAGAATCTGTTAGCCGGCATGGGCGCCCAGTTATTCGGAATTCCCGTGGGCAACGATGGCCTGGACACCGCGCACCTGGAGCGCATGTTGGAGCGCGAGCGGCCGCGATTCCTTGTGGTTACATCGAACTTTCAGAATCCCACCGGCGCAACTCTCTCGCTGGCGGCGCGCCGGGCGCTTCTCGAAGCTACGCGCGCGGCCCGGGTTCCGGTGGTCGAGAACGACGCCTACGGAGACCTGCGCTACCAGGGCGAGCCGCTCCCGGCACTGAAACAACTCGACGATCACGGCGGCACGATTCTGTTGCGCAGCTTTTCGAAAGTCAGCTTCCCAGGTTTGCGGGTGGGTTGGGTTATCGGGCCAAAGCCGCTTGTCGACCGGTTGCGGCAGGCGAAGGCAGCGGCCGATCTGCATACCGATCAGCTCTCGCAAGCGGTTCTGTTCGACTTCGCGCAGTCCGGCCGGCTCGAGGCGCACCGCGCGCGTATCGTCGAGGCCGGCGCCGAACGTCTCGCCGCGACGCTCGATTCGTGCCGCCGCTACTTTCCCGCCGGCACGCGTTGGACTCAGCCGCAGGGCGGTATGAACCTGTGGGTGCGCCTGCCGGAGCCGCTGGACGCCGGCGAATTGCTTCCGCGCGCGCAGAAGCAGGGAGTGGCATATCTTCCGGGCCGGTATTTTGCGGTGTCGCGGTTCGAGCCGGGGGCACTGCGTTTGAGTTTCGCGGGACTGGAGCCGGAGCAGATCCGGCGCGGTCTCGCCATCTTGGGAAAAATCGTGACGGAGGATCTCGCCACTGCTTCCGAGCGGGTTGAGCCTTCGTCGGCTTTGGTTTGAACGTAATTTGAGGAGAATGGCATGTTTCAGTTCAATAGCGAGCAGTTTCGCGTAAAGGTCGGACTCGCCGAAATGCTCAAGGGCGGCGTCATCATGGACGTCACCAACGTCGAGCAGGCGAAAATAGCGGAAACTTCGGGCGCATCGGCGGTCATGGCATTGGAGCGCGTGCCGGCCGATATCCGCCGGGATGGCGGCGTGGCGCGAATGGCCAACATCGCCATCATCGAAGCGATCATGAGCGCGGTCACCATTCCGGTCATGGCCAAGGCGCGAATCGGCCATTTCATGGAAGCCCGCATTCTGGAATCGCTGGGTGTGGACTACATCGACGAAAGCGAAGTGCTCACGCCGGCAGACGAGGAGCACCATATCGACAAGACCGACTACAAAGTGCCGTTCGTCTGCGGCGCCCGCAATCTGGGCGAGGCGCTGCGGCGCATCGCCGAGGGCGCGGCCATGATCCGCACTAAAGGCGAAGCCGGATCGGGCAATATTGTGGAAGCCGTGCGTCACATTCGCACCATCGTGAAGGAGATGAAGCAGCTCACCGTGATGGGCAAGGAAGAGTTGGTGCATCAGGCGAAGACCCTGCAGGCTCCGCTCGAGCTCGTGGAATGGGTCGCGCAGAACGGCAAGCTGCCGGTGCCGAATTTCTCCGCCGGAGGTATCGCCACTCCCGCCGATGCGGCGCTGGTGATGCAACTCGGCGCGGAGGCGGTGTTCGTGGGCTCGGGCATTTTCAAATCGTCCGATCCGGCGGCGCGCGCCACGGCCATCGTGCAGGCGGCCAAGAATTTCAACAATCCGGAAGCGCTGCTGGCCGCGAGCCGGGCCCTCGGTCCGGCGATGCCTGGTCTCGACGTCGCCAAGCTCCCTGAATCGGAGTTGCTCCAGACGCGGGGCTGGTAATGAAGAAGGTCGGGGTGCTTTCCCTGCAAGGCGATTTCGCGGCGCACGGCGCAGCTCTTGAGCGCGCCGGTGCCGAGCCGGTTTTCGTGCGCGAGCCGGGGCAGTTCGCGTCCCTCGATGGCCTGGTAATTCCTGGCGGCGAAAGCACCACCATGCTCAAACTGATGACCTATGAACCGGGCTTGTGCCAGGCGCTGCGCAAGTTCGGCACGAGCAAACCCGTCTTCGGTACCTGCGCCGGGGCCATCCTGATGGCGGATGAGGTTTCCAACCCCGTACAGGAAAGTTTTCGGATGATGGATATCGGAGTCGAGCGCAACGCTTACGGGCGGCAGATCGACAGTCGCGTGACGGAAGTGGAAACCGGGCCCGAATTTGAGCGGCGCACAGCACCCGGGAAGCTCGAAGCGGTTTTCATCCGCGCGCCGATCATTCGACGCGTCGGTCCGGATGCCCGGGTGTTGATCTGGTACCAGGGCGACCCGGTGCTGGTGGAGCAAGGCCGCCACCTCGCCGCGACGTTTCATCCCGAACTGACTTCCGATCCGCGGGTACACTCTCTGTTTCTGGAGAAGCTGTGAAAAGGGTCCTGTTTGTGTGCATCGGAAACGCCTGCCGCAGCCAGATGGCGGAAGGGTTCGCGCGCGCTTATGGCTCCGACGTCCTGATTCCGGCCAGTGCGGGCCTCGGACCTGCCATGAGCGTGGCTCGCGACACCATCGCCGCCATGTCGGAGAAAGGCATCGATCTGCGTCATCATTTTCCGAAGGCGATCCGCAACCTCGGTCGCGCAAAATTCGATCTCGTGGTCAACATGAGCGGCTCCGACATCCCGGAAGGCGAGGTTCCCGGGGCGAAAATCATCGAATGGGATGTGCCCGACCCGGTATTCTTCCAGTACGAAGACCACTGCGAAGTGCGCGATCAGATCGAGACACTAGTCATGCAACTATTGCTGGAACTCCGCCAAGCGGCCAAACCGCCGCAGATGCGCGGGCAGGGCTCGGGCCGCCTCGATCTGTAGCCCCGATTTTGATCCTTACGACGCTACTTTTGCGAGCCGCCCTTTCTGCTTCGTGCAGGCCGCCGCGAAAGCGTTGACTAATGCGCTCGGCGTGTCCGCCTCCGGCTGGAACAGCGTCGCTGCAAAAAATGGGTGGCCGTCCAGTTCGATCGCGCGAATTTCGTCCTGATCGTCCACTGCCGTCACATGGATCGAACTGCTCTCCATTAAGCGCCGGTAGCGGCCGTTCAATCCGAAGCTGCAATGGTACAGCACCGTCATTTCCGGTACGCCGTACGCTTTGCGGATGGCTGAACCGGGCGAGAGCCTGACTCTCGACTTCACGCCCACGAGCGCGCAACCCAGCGCGGAGATGAGGGGCGTGTCAGCCTTCGGATTGGTTTTCTGGTGATCGGCATCGGCCATGCCGAGAACGTTGCGCGCATGTTCGATGAGTGCATATTGGAAACCAGCCGAGGTTCCCAGAAATGGGGTGCGCGATTGCCTGGCGTGCCGGATCGCACGCAACGCGCCGTCTGCACTACGATAGGGCATTCCAGGAACGCACCAGATACCGTCGAATTCGGACAGGGAATTGCCGTTAGCGATGGAATCGGTGGGAACCCAGACCCCTTCCGTAGATGCGTCAGTCGTTGCCGCGAGGGCACGCGGAATGGCCTGATGGGCCTTTTGTGTTTCACTGTAATCGCCGACCAGGGCGATTCGTATCCCTGAGTGCATGGCCCGGAATTGTGTCAGAAACGTAACCCGGATGCAAGGGGTGCCGGTAAAGAGTTATTAAGTCCTGAAAGTCCTAGGGCTTCCCGTACATTACCGCGGGTAACGGACCACGATATTTACCGGTGATCGAGCCGAATTCGCGCCCAGGGTTTGTCACGGTCTTTCGTGCCCTCGTTTCCGAGGTGCCTACCCAGTATCCGCTCTGGGCGCGACCCCCGTACCTGGAGTGCGTTACGCGGGTTCACTTCGCGCCAAAGGTACGGTCGGTCGCGGGATTGGTGGAGCGGTATGCCACCGGGGCCGGGTTTCAGTTGTCCACCGGGACCTTATCGGCATGCTCGACGACAATAATCTCTATCGGTGCCTTCTGAGCTTCCAGCTTGAGACCCAACTGATCTGGCAGCGTCGAGAATATGGCGTCGCTCTTGACCTGGGCGTCCCTCCATTCCGCTGCGCTCATGCCTTTCGTCAAGTTGTAGATGTTAGCGTCGAATGAGTAAGTCCCTTTTAGACCGGTACGGTCAATCACAGGACGTCCCATGGAAGTCATTAATGAAAGCGATTCCGCCAAGGCCTCCATCGTGTAATTCTTGTAGTGAAAACCTCCATCGTCGGCTGGGGCCATGCTTAGCGCCCCACCGTCCCCCGGTTTGAACTTCGGACCTTTTCTTGCGACGACGAGAGCATACACAGGCAGTTCCTGCGTTTCCCGGTGAATCAGCAAGTGAAACCTCTCGGCGAGCAATGGGCCCAGCATCTTTTGGATGTCCTCTTTAGACGCGGGGCCAGCGGCCTTGGCAACAACATCGTATCGGTCTGAGCTTCCCCAGTCTACGATCCAGCTCGGCGCGGACAGTTGATAGTGCTTTATGCCATAGGCCATGGTGATGAATTCGCCTAGGGTAATGTTCAGGTAAGTAATGCTACCCAGCTCGATTCGCCTTGTTGTACCCCGTGACGCCCAATCCTGCACCACAGGTTTGACCGACGCCACTTCAAATCTCGGGATGGAAACGCCGTCCTGAGTAGCTTGGGCGTAAATCGGCCGAGTGCCAAGAAAGCCTACCGCGATCGGTGCGGCCAAGGTCAGAACCCAAGCGCCAATAAGCAACGCGACTTTGGCTGCGCCGATACGAAGGACCCTCCGATTCAACATAATCCCTCGATTGCTTTCTGAGGGTATCAGATGACGTGAGGAATGTGAAGTCGTTATGGGCCGCGAGGGCGGGAGAACGGTGCGTCGATCTTCTAAACTCTTGCGAGCGCCAGCAGCGGGAAGTAATCGCGGTACATCGCGTACGTAAGGTAGAACACGGTAGGAAACCCCGTTCCGGTAGTAGCGTCTTCCGGCCATGTGCCGTCGGGATTGCGCCGTTCGAGAAGAAACTCGATCCCCCTCCGCACCGCGTTGCTTTCGCGATCGTTGGCGGCGAGCAATCCCAGTACCGCCCACGCCGTCTGCGACGGGCAGCTCGGCGCGGCAACGAAGCGATCGCGATCGTAGCTGGCGCAGCTTTCGCCCCACCCCCCGTCGGTATTCTGAATCGCGCGAAGCCAGTTCGCGGCGCGTGCAACAGCATCGCGCGCGCCGGAAGCGCCGCTCGCCGCGAGTCCGCGCATCGCCAGGAATGAGCCATAAATGTAATTCACGCCCCAGCGGCCGTACCAGCTTCCATTCTTCTCCTGCGCCTGTAGAAGGTAGGCGACGCCGCGGCGCACCGCTTCGTGATCTGCCAGGCCGCGCCGGCACAAGCACTCGAGCACACGCCCCGTGATGTCGGGGCACGTGGGGTCGAGCATGGCATTGTGGTCGGCGAACGGCACCTGATTCAGCACCGCCCAATTGTTATCCACGTCGAAAGCCGCCCATCCGCCGTCTTCCGACTGCATGGCCAGCAGCCAGTTGATCGCGCGCCGTTCGCACGCGGTTTGCGCCTGCGGGTCGCTAGCCTTGGCGTGCATGAGCGCCAGCAGCACCTGCGCCGTGTCGTCGATATCGGGGTAAAACTCGTTAGCGAATTCAAACGCCCAGCCCGATGGCGGCGTGTCGGGCCGCCTCACCGACCAATCGCCGCGCCGGCGCACTTCCTTGCTGATCAGCCAGTCGGCGGCCCGCGTCATGCGCGCATCGCCATGCACACCCGCCTCGCCGAGCGCGAAAGCCGTTAAAGCCGTGTCCCAAATCGGCGGCAGGCAGGGTTGGAAGAGGAACCGGTCGGGCGTCTCGATGAGGAGCGATTCGAAATGGCGCACGGCCTCCGCCAGGTCCGGATGATCTTTGGGATAGCCGAGCGCATCCAGCGCCATGATGAAATACATCATGGCCGGATAAATGGCGCCCAGGCCTTCCGTGAACCGCGTCCGGTCGAGAATCCAATGTTCTGCGTGGCGGATGGCCGAGTCGCGAATCCGCTGCGAACCGCGTTTCTCCCACACTTTGAACGCGCGGTCCAGATGGTGAAACAGCACCGAGAACCGGTTCCGCTTCGGCAGCTTCATGCTTACGCCTGGCAAAAGCAATTCGTCCAGCGTGATGCCGGCGGGCGTGCGCCGGTTCGCTCCGCGCGCCTGCACGATGGAAAGCGGCACGAGAATCGAGCGCGTCCATGACGACATTTCGTAGAGGACGTTCCCCGGCAGCAAAACGATCTCCGGCGGCACCGACGGCGCATACTGCCGCGGATACAGTCCGAAAAGGCTGAGATTGATCTTTACGTAGCTGTTGGCGGACTGCAGGCCGCCGCGATCCAAAATGCACCGCCGCGCCCGCCGCATAGGCTCGCTCTCCGGAGAGTGGCCGGCGATCTTGAGCGCCGAATAGGCCTTGATCGTCGCATTGAGTTCCGCTGGACCGCCGCGATAAATGTTGAACGACCCATCCGGCAACTGCCGCTCCAGGATGGACGCGCATGCCTTGCCGATGCGCTCGCGCGACGGCGGATTCCAGGCGTCGCCATCGGGTTGATGCAACCAAAGCTGCAACAGAATGTAGTCCGACTCGAGCGTGGTATCGGCCGTGAGTTCGCCGCACCAGAAGCCCTCGGGCGATTGCCGGGCCAACAAAGCTTCGCAGGCTTGGGCAACCGCGGCGCCTCGGGCGGGCTCGCGGTCCGCCTGGTATCGAATTTCACGATGCGCTCTCACCGGAGCGGGTTCCGGCCAATCATAGGACATCGAACTTTCATGGTAGCGCGGTCAGCGCACCCGGTAGATATAAAACGCGTGCCCCACGATCGCTTCCGGCATCGCGCGCAGCCACGCCGCTGAACCGGGCAGGACGGTATCGGCTATCGCCGGCGTCCGCGCCACCATCTGTGCGCTCACCGCATACAGGCCCGGCGCCGGCTTGCCGGGAAGTTGGCCCATTTCGGTCTTGATGTAATCGATGCCATAGTTCTCGGGAGGATAGGAGCCGAAGTATCCCAGATGAAGCGGCTGCCCTTTGGCATTGCGATCGACCCACGCGCGCAATTGCTTCAGACCTTGGCCCCAATCGATATTACTGTCGTCGAGCCACATCGTGCCGCATTTCGAACCGCCGTCCCATCCCACCCGCCCCGGAGCTTCGAGCAGACAGGCCGACTCGTTGAAGTACGACAGATGGTCGGGATAGATTCCCGCGGCTTCCACCACCACCCACACGCACAGCGCAGCGGCCGCATACCGCCCCCAAGCGGCTCTGCGCTCGATCAACCGGCCCAGGGCCAGCCCGGCCAGCAGGTAAGCGAACGGCAGCACCGGGATGATGTAGCGGATGCCAAGATCGTCCGCCATGGTGGAAACGGCGACGAAGAATATCGCGGGAGTCAGCAGCAGGAAGAGCTTCGCCAGCACCGGCGTCGATTTCCTCCGCAGCACAATCACGAGACCCGTCAGTGCCAGCAGGACGGTGGCCGCCGGTTCCTTCACCAGGTACGCCACGGCGAAGTAGCTCAAGAAATGCGGCGCAAGATCGCCGTGCAGGTACGCGCGATATCCGGCGATGTGATCGGCGTTCACTTTCGCAAGGCCGGTCAGGTAAAGAAACGGGTCGCTGTTGAATAAGTACAGGGCTTCGATTACGACGCCGGCTATCACGCACATCGCCAGAAATGCCCCGGCGGTTTTCATGAGTTCGTGGGTGCGGATGCTGCGTTCCGCGTTTTTGGGGGCGATGCTGCCTGAGCCGTGGCACTTCTTATATTTCTTGCCGCTGCCGCACGGGCACGGACTATTCGGTCCGACCTTGGAGTAGCTTTTTTCTGCTTCGGAACGCCGCACAATCGGCCATCGTATTGCGGCGCCCATCAGGATCGCCGCCGCCGGAGCCATGAATACGCCGGAAAATTTTGCGCCCAGTGCCGCTCCCAGTGCTAGTCCGCAGAACACCAGGTGCTTTCGCGACGGTTCGTGCAAATACCGCCAAAGCGTGAAAAGAAACAGAATCGCGAACGCGGCGACCCCGACGTCCGTCGTCACCAGCGCCGAGTGCGCGATCATCGTCGGATCGAACGCGTAGAAGAATAACCCGCCGAGCGCCGCGGCCGAACCCACCACGTCGCGGCCCCACCAGTAAATCATCCATCCCAGCAATCCGCCCAGCAGAATGAACGGCAGGCGCGCCCAGAACAGCACGCGGCCGGCGCCGTTATCGTGAATGATGCTGTTTCCAATCGGCCATTCCAAATTGTTGCCCTCGGGACCGCTGCGAATCAGGGCGTCGGCAGCGGGCGATTTCGGCCAGTGAATCCCCGCCGCCATCAAAAATAGCGCGCTCATCTCTTTCAGCAGCGGGGGGTGTTGCAAGTTGGCGTGGAACACCCGTGTTTGCAGGTATGAAAGGCCGGACGCGATATGCGGCGGCTCGTCGAAAACCGGACTCTTCCGCAGGCTCGCGGAAAAACTCTGGGCCATGAACAGCGCCACCAGAATTCCAGCCGCCACGAGGTGAGCCCTGGGAGGAAGATGTGCGGACGACATCTGCGCCCATGCTACCACGTAAACTGTAAGCTATGGATTGGCAACTCGACGCCATGGAAACGCGCGTGCTCGGAGCGCTGCTCGAAAAAGAGATCACCACGCCGGACTATTACCCGCTCTCCACCAATGCGCTGGTGAACGCCTGCAATCAGAAATCTAATCGCGAGCCAGTGGTCTCCTACGACGACGATACCGTCGAGGCAGCGCTCCAAGAGCTTCGCACCAAAGGACTGGCGATGCGGGTGACGGGCGACGGGCGCGTGGCCAAGCACGAGCAGCGGTTCACCGAAAAATATAATCTCGGGCGCCGCGAGGCGGCCCTGCTGTGCGTGCTGATGCTGCGCGGACCGCAAACAGTGGGCGAACTGCGCGGCCGCAGCGAGCGCCTCTACACGTTCGACGACCTCGAGGGCGTCGAAAGCACGCTCGCACGCCTCGGCGACATGGGCTACGTAAAGAAGTTGCCGCGGCGCGCGGGATTTAAAGAGCAGCGTTGGGCGCACCTGCTGGCCGGCGACGTGGAAGAAGCGGCCGAAGAGCCGGTGCAGGCCGCGCCCGAGCGCGGACCGGGCGACCGCGATCGCATCGTGAAACTCGAGGCCGATCTCGCCGCGCTGCGCCAGGAATTCGACGCGTTCAAGCGCAAATTCGAATAGATGCGCCCGCGCAACGGAATCCTCATCGGCCTGCTGGTTGCCGTCGCCGTCATCAACTACATAGATCGCGGAAGCCTCTCGGTAGCCGCGCCTGTGATCTCCGCCGAGATGCGCCTCGATCCCGAGCGGATGGGCGTGCTGCTCTCGGCGTTTTTCTGGTCCTATGCCGCGCTCCAGTTTCTGGCTGGATGGTTGGCCGACCGCTTCAGCGTAATCTGGGTTCTCGCTGTGGGCCTGGTGGTATGGGCCGCCGCCACGTTCAGCACCGGCTTCGCCGGCGGGATCGTGACGCTCCTGGTCTGCCGCGTGGTCTTGGGCGCCGGCGAATCGGTGGCGTTTCCGTGCTATTCGAAAGTCATCGCCGGCAATTTCCCCATCGAGGGGCGCGGCGTCCCCAATTCGCTCATCGAGGCCGCCACCAAGCTGGGACCTGCGCTCGGCACGCTCTTCGGTGGATTTCTGCTGGCGCGCCACGGATGGCGTCTGCTTTTCCTGCTGCTCGGCTTGGGCAGCCTGCTGTGGCTCCTCCCGTGGCTGGCCTGGGCGCCGCGGACGCCGGCGCGCCAACCCGGCGAGCGGCGCGATTCTCCGGGCGTGATGGAGATCGCCCGTTCCCGCGACGCCTGGGGCACCTTCCTCGGCAACGCCTGCTACACCTATTCGTATTATTTCCTCCTCACCTGGCTCCCCTCTTATCTCGTCGAAGCGCGCCACTTGTCGATGGAAGCCATGGGCTTATGGGGATCCGTCCCGTACCTCGCGGCTGCCGCCGCGGCAATTGTATGCGGCTGGCTCTCCGATGCCTGGATTCGCCGCGGCGGCTCGCCCACCCGCGTTCGCAAGACATTCGTCGCCTCGGGATTTCTGCTTTCGACCGTGATGGTGGGCGCGCCGCTTGTCCCGGACCTCCGGACTTCGATGCTGCTGCTCTGCATCGGCTACATCGCCTTCGGCATCCTGGCATCCAACCATTGGGCTATCACGCAAACGCTCGCGGGCGCGTCCGCCGCGGGCACCTGGACGGGAATGCAGAACACCATCGGAAATCTCTCGGGAATCGTGGCGCCCATCGTCACCGGGATAATCGTGAAAGTGACGGGAAGCTATGTTTGGGCGTTCGTTTCGCCCGCGATCCTCGCCGTGCTCGGGGCTTGCAGTTATGCCTTCCTCGTGCGCCAGGTCGCGCCCATCAAATTTCGCGAAAAGACTGCCGGTGCGGCCGGCTGAAAGGCATCAACTGCCCGCCCCGGTCTTCGATTCCAATTCCGCCCAGCGCGCGTACAACTGTGCCACGAGCGCCTCCGCCGCTTGCACTTTCCGGTACACCTCATTCAATCGGAGAGCATCTGAGACCACTTCGGGCAATTGCATTTCCGCCTGCAGTGCCTCCAATTCACCCTCCGCCTCGAGTATTCGCGTTTCCATCTGCTCCCACTCGCGCGCGTCCAGGTACGAGAGCTTCTTTTTCGACGCCGGAGCCGCGGCATGCACCGGAGTATCCGCCGAATCCTTCTCGACCTTCGCCACGGCACTCTTCTGCGCGGCCTCCCACTGCCAATAGTCCGCGTACATCTCCGCGCCTCCCTGCCCATCCAGCCCGATGACCGCCGTCGACACGCGATCGAGCAGGAAGCGATCGTGCGTCACCAGCACCAGCGCGCCCGCAAATTCGCCCAGGCTCTCCTCCAGCACTTCCAGCGTGCGGATGTCGAGATCGTTGGTGGGCTCATCCAGCAGCAGCAGGTCGGCCGGACGCAGCATCAGGCGCGCGATGAGCACCCGCGCCTGTTCGCCGCCCGAAAGGCTGGTAATCGGCCGGTCGAGCTGCCCGGCATCGAACAGAAAGCGCTTGGCCCAGCCCGCCACATGTATCGGTCGATCCTGGTAGATGATGTGATCCCCGTGTGCGCCGAGACCTTCCCTGAGTGTCTGCGCTCGGTCGAGCTGTTCCCGGGCCTGATCGAAGTAAACTACGCGCAGCGCCGCCGCGCGTTCGATCCGGCCGGAATCGGGCTCCTGTTCGCCCGCGAGCAACTTCAAAAGCGTGGTCTTTCCCGTCCCGTTGCGTCCCAGCAGCCCCAATCGCGTGCCGGGCGAGAGGACGAAACTGAGATCGCGAAACAGCGTTCGCCCGCCCATCTCGCGCGAGACCGATTCCACCGAAACCAGCCGCTTCGTGCGCCGGTCCGTCGCCGTGAAATCGATCTGCGTAACAGCCTTCGCGCTGCGCGATTCCAAGTCCGCCAGGTCCTTTATCAGGCGTCCCGCTTCGTCGATGCGTGCCTTCGATTTTCCGGTTCGCGCTTTGGGACCGCGCCGCAGCCATTCCATCTCCCGCCGCACCATGTTCGCCAGAGCTTCCTGTCGGCTCGATTGTGCGCGCAGAAACTCGCCCTTCTTTTCGAGGAAATCGCTGTAGCTCCCGGTAATGCGGAAGATGCCATCGGGATAGACCTTGTCGATCTCCGCCATAGCATTCACCACGTTGTCCAGAAAGTACCGGTCGTGGCTCACCACCACGCTGGCGAAAGGCGCCGCCGCGAGCTGCTTTTCGAGCCACAAAATGCCTTCCAGATCGAGATGGTTCGTCGGCTCGTCGAGGAACAGCACTTCGGGATTGAGAGCCAGTTCGCGCGCAATCGACAAGCGCCGCCGCCATCCGCCGGAAAGCGAATCGGCCCGCTCCGAGCCCTCCGTGAAGCCGGCTCGTCCCAGCGACAGACTGATCCGGCCCGCGCGCTCCTGATCGTCGAGGTGTTCGCCGGCAATCGCCTGCGCGATCACTTCCGCGGCGGTCAGGCCATCGGGGAAAGTAGCCTCCTGCGGCACATACCCCACGCGCGTATTGCGCCGCAGCGAGATCGTGCCGGAATCCGGCTCCATGCGCCCGCTCAGAATCTTGAGCAGCGTCGATTTTCCGGAGCCGTTCGGCCCGATCAGCCCCAGCCGCTCGCCTTCCGAAATCCCCAGTGAAATGTTCTCGAACAGCGTGCGCGCGCCGAAGCTCTTCGCCAGCGAATTGCAGCTCACCAGCAGTCCCATTACTCGTACCGCAGCGCGTCCACCGGATCGAGCCGCGCCGCTTTCACCGCCGGCCACACGCCGAAGAACACACCCACCGCAACCGAAGTCGTGAACCCGGTAATCAGCGCCCAAGCCGGCACTTTCGAGGGCAGCGCCGGCACCAGCGCGCCGATCAGCATGGTGATCATCACTGCGATCGTGATGCCAAGGACGCCGCCAAGGCCGGTGAGCGTAGTAGCCTCCACCAGGAACTGCGCGATGATATCCCGCCGCCGCGCCCCCAGCGCCTTGCGCACCCCAATCTCGCGCGTCCGCTCGGTTACGCTCATGAGCATGATGTTCATCACGCCGATTCCGCCCACCAGCAGCCCCAGACCGGAAATGGCAATCGCCACCAGCCCGATCAGGCCGGTGATCCGGTCGAATTGTTGGATGATCTGGTCGGGTGTGGAGATGGCGAAATCGTCGTCCGCGGTGGTCGCCAGGTGGCGGATGCGCCGCATGGCGCCCTCCACTTCCTGGTACGCTTCGTCGCGCATCCCCGTCTTGGCTTTGGCGGTGATCATGAACCGGTCCACTTGCGGATAGCGCGTCTGCGCCGTATGCAGCGGCATATCCACGGCGTTGTCCATCCCGTTCTCGCCGAAAAAACCGCCCTTCGCTTTGGCATAAACGCCGATCACGGTGTATTCCGCGCCGTCCATCATGAAGGTCTTGCCCAGCGCGCGGCCGTCCGGGAACAGCGCCTCCGCTACGCTCGCGCCGATCATCACCACGTGCGCCCCGCGATGGTCTTCCTCGCTAGTGAAAAAACGGCCGGAGGTGAAATCGCGCGGTGTGATGTCGCTGATGTTGGGCGTGAGGCCGGACGCGTTGATGGTGTCGCTCTCATACCCCGGCACGCGCGCCGTCAGCGGGTTGCCATCCACCGATGGCGGCAGCATCAGCGTGATCCCAATGTCATCCACCGAACTGCACCATCGCCGGATGGTTTCGGCATACTCCGGTTTGATCGCCTTCCGCTGGCGCTCCTTGAGGTTGCGCGTTTCCTGGTTGGGATCGCCCGTCGTCTTCAAAACGAAAATGTTGTCCGGCCCGAGTTCCTGGAAGAAATCCACCACTCCCTGGCGCAGTCCGGTCAGTAGCGATGCCACCGTCACCACCGTAGTAATGCCGATGACGATCCCGAGAATCGTGAGCAGCGAGCGGAAGCGATGCACCCACACACCTTCGATGGCCATGCTCATGTTCTGCCGGACGCTGATGTTCACGGTTTACTCCGCACGCAGCGCCACCACCGGATCGAGCTTGGCCGCGCGCGACGCCGGATACCACCCCGACGCCACTCCCACAATCGTCGAAACGCCGAGGGACAGCGCCACATACCCCATCGTGATGTGCAGGGAAAGTTCGAACACCCGGCCGAGAATTTCCGTTACCATCGCGCCGATCAGGATTCCCATGCCTCCGCCTGCCATGGCCAGCAGCACCGCCTCGATCAGCACTTGCAGCATCACATCGCTGTGGCGCGCGCCCAGCGCCTTGCGGACGCCGATTTCGTGCGTTCGCTCGGTGACGCTCACCAGCATGATGTTCATGATGACGATACCGCCTACCACCAGCGAAATGCAGGTCACGGGCACCACCACCGCCGCCACCATCGAGAGCAGCTGGTCGATGAAGCCGCGGATCGCGTCTGGCGTGAGGTTATCGAAATTATCGTCCTGGCCCGGCGGCGTGTGAAAGCGCGTGCGCAGGGCGACGCGGGTGAGATCGAGAGCCTCTCCCAGACTCAGCCCGCTGCCCGGTTTCGGCCGCCCGAACAGCGAGAATCCCGTGCCGGGACCGTAGAGACGGTCGAACGCGCTGATGGGAATGTAAATGGAGTTGTCCTGATCGCGCCCGAACGCCGACCCCAGTTTTTCCTCCAGACCGATCACGGTGAATTCCATGCCCTCGATCTTCACGATCTGTCCGAGCGGCGACGATTCTCCTGGAAACAGCGTGTTCCGCACCGTCTCCCCGATTACGGCCACGAATGCCCGCGTGCGATCTTCCTGCACGGTAAAGAATCGGCCATCGGAGACGCCGATGTCGCGAATGCTGGCCAGGTCGGCCGAGGCGCCGATAATGGTCGTCTGCTCGCACGTGAGGCTGCCGTGCTTCACGTCCGAGGCGTGGTTCCGGTAAGGGCTGTAGAGCACGCGGTCGCCGTTGACCGATTCCAGAAATTGCGCGTCGGCGTTATAAATCGCCTTGTTACGCCGCATCTTGTCGAAATACTGCCGCCGGCTGAGGCGGCCGGTGGCGGCGATCTGCGCCACCATGAACGACTCCGAGCCGAAAGCCTTCGCCGTACTCTCCTCCGCGTACACGCCCAGTCCGGCAATCGCCGCGCCCACCAGGATGACGCTGGCGACCCCGATAATCACGCCAAGCAGAGTCAAAAAGCTTCTCAGCTTGTGCGCGCGCAACGAATCAGCGGCCAACGAAAAGGCGCTTTTAAACTGACGCCAGGGACGGGAAGACCCGGAACCCGATGGAGACATGTCTTTCCAGGATAACAATGGACCGCGCCGGAAAGGTGAAGCCCGGCTTTTCACTCAGAGGCGCGGAGGACACAGAGGAAAATCAAAGCCGCAAAGGAAAAGCCGGCGAATTTTCCTTGCGGATGAACCCGCGTCGCCTGGTTCTTCTCTTCGTACTCTACGGCTCTGCGTGAGACGGTTTCGCGTTTACCTTGAGACTTCCGGCACCACTCCCGCCCGGTAAACCGAATACCACTGGCCGCCCCGCGGATTATCGCGGTGCATCGTGCGCAGCTTGACCGAATCTCCTGGCTTAAGCATCGCCTGCACCCGTTTCAGGTCGTCCACCGACGTGATCTCCTGCGTTACAGGGACGCCTTTCTGTACGAACCCGATGGAAAGAATTACGTCCCCCGGCGATAACTTCAGATCGTCCGCGAACGAGTTGGGTTCCACGTCCTGCACCCGGACGCCGCCATTCCCTTTGAGATCGAGGCTTTCGCGCAGCCGGTCGGTAAGCGGCACGATGGTCATGCCAAAACTCACGCTCGTGGCCTGCGGCTTGTTGGCCGGATTCGTCTCGTCCGCCCCCACCGTTTCGGGAAAGATCTGCGCCATGTTCCCGACAACCACCTTGACGTTCTCCCGTTTGCCGTCCCGCAACACCGTAAGGTTCACGCTGTCGCCCACGGGGGTCGCCGTGACGGTATCTACCAGCGAGTCGCCCCCATGGACGGCTTTTCCGTTGATCGCCACGATAACGTCGCCTTCCCTGAGTTTGGCCTTGTCCGCGGGTCCGCCGGGTTCTACCTCGTCGACAAAAACTCCCTCGCTGGCGCCGCTCGCCTTGATGGCGGCAACCGTCTCCGGCAGGTCCGAAATCGCGAACTTAATGCCGATCGATCCGCGAATTACTTTCCCGTTCTTGATGATCTCGTTGTAGACGCCGGCTGCCGTATTGATCGGCAAAGCGAAACCGATGCCCTGATAGCCACCCGTCCGCGAAGCGATCGCGGTGTTGATCCCTACTACCTCGCCGCGCATATTGAGCAGCGGTCCGCCGCTGTTTCCGGGATTAATCGCCGCATCCGTCTGCAAAAAATGTTGGAACTGCATGGTGCTGTCGTCGTTCATGGTGCGCTCTTTGGCGCTGATGATGCCGGCTGTCACGGTGGCGTCGAATCCGAAGGGCGACCCGATCGCCAGGGCCCAATCGCCCACCTGCACCGCATCGGAATTGCCGATCTTCGCCGGCGTCAGGTTGCGCTTTCCCTGTACGCGAATCACGGCGAGATCCGTGGCCTTGTCCGTTCCCACGATCTTCGCGTCGTACTCGTTGGTGTCGCCGGAGAATTTCACCTGCAAGCGCGCGGACTGATCCACCACGTGGTTGTTGGTCAGTATGTAGCCGGCAGCGTCCACCACCACGCCCGAACCCAGCGCCTTGCCCTCGCCGCCCGGCATCTCGGGACTTTCGCCGCCGAACGGATTCATGAACCGGCGGAAGAAGTCGTCCATGCCGCCATTGTTGCCGTTGTTCTCGCCATCGTCCGGTCCGGCCTGGCGCCGGGAGGAACGGCGCGATGTTCTCACCGGATAAGTTACCGAAATATTCACCACCGAGGGTTCCACCTGCTTGGCGATCTGCGTGAATGCATTCGAGAGCTCCACCGGGTTCGGAATCGCCAGAGATGTGGCGCCCGGCGCCAGATTGTTGTCGCGGGCGGCCTTCACCCCCGTGCTGATGAGGGTGCCGATCACGATCCCGAGGCAAAGGGTAAACAGCAACAGGGTGAACGACAGCAACTTCTGCGTACGCATTCGATCGATGAAACTCATGGAACTTCCTGCTCCTCGCACTTATAGGAATCGATGTGGCTTAGGGTTCAAAGGTTTCAGCTCGACCATCGCCACGCCTCCCAGAATCAGCGCCGCGCCCGCCGCCGCGCGCCCGGAAAGACCCTCGCCAACCGTTACATACGAGGTGATCCACGCAACTACCGGTTCGAGCATGAAAATCAAGGCCGTCCTGGTGGCCGATGTGTATCGTTGCGCCCAGGCCAATATGGCGAACGCCAGGGCGGTACACAACAATCCCGTTATCAGTATCGCCCATACCACCGCCGGGCGCCACGCTAACCGGGGCGTCTCCACCAGCCAAACCAGCGCCCACGCCCATACCGCCGAAATGGCGATCTGGCTGACCGCTAGCAGTTCGTAGCCCATTTTGTTGCGATAGTGGTCCAGCATGACGATATATGCCGCGAAACCAATCGCACCGCACACCGTCAGCAGGTCGCCAGTTCCCACGGGACCTTTGCCGCCCGGCAGAGTCATCAGCGCCAACCCGCCAGTCGCGATCAGCACTCCCATTACCTCGGATCGATTCGGTTTCACACGATAGACGCTGGCCGCGAGCAAAGGTACCGCCACCGATGTTAAACCGGTAATGAATGCCGACCGCGGCGCCGTGGTAAACCGCAGTCCCACCGTCTGAAACAGGTAGGCGAAGAAAAGAAATGTGCCCGCCATCGCGCCCGCGCCCGCCGTCTTCCACGACCGCCAGGGCATGCCCGCGCCGCGGAACGCGACCACCAGAGCAATCGTCGCCAGCGTGAATCGCAGTGCCAGAAACAATACCGGCGAAAGATCCGTCAGGGCTGCTTTGATGAGGACGAACGTCGCTCCCCAGATAGTGACATTGAAGATGAGCGCCGCTTCGGCCGCGCGGCGGCGATTCACTTCCCCGCGCCCCCCGCGGCATCGGGCGGCATTCCACGCATGAGGTGCAGCAGGACCAGGAAAATGCGTTTTAACCCCAAATCGCGGCCCTCGGGACGGAACCACTCCTGCGTCGTATGGGCGCCGCCGCCCAGCCCGCCGGCCCCGATGGCCACCGCCGGAATTCCCAGCGAAAGCGGGATGTTAGCGTCAGTAGACGAGCAATCGAGATGCGATCGGATGCCGAGGTGAGCATCCACCGCGCGCACGCATTGCAGGATTGGCGCGTTCTCGGGCAGTGCCGCCGCCGGCCGCGAGCCGATTTCCTTCAGTCTCGCCGTCACCTTCCCGCCTATCGCGCGCTGGTTCTCCGTCTCGCGCGCCCGGTCGACCGCGGCCGACAAAACCTCCACCAATTCGTCCATGCGGGCGTTGTTTTCCGACCGGATATCCACCTTGGCGCGCGCCGATTGCGGAATGGCGTTGACGCTCGACCCGCCTTCGATCAAGCCCACATTGATGGCCGATTTCGGCGTGCCATCAATGCGGGTTTCCGCGAACAGCGCCACCGCCCGGCACAACGCATGCAGCGGATTTCCTACGCCGTAATCGCTCCAACTGTGCCCGCCCGGACCCGAAAAAGCGACCTCGAACCGCCGGCTGCCAAGCGCCCGATTGGTGATATGGTCGGTGCTGGCGCCATCGACCACCAGCATGGTTTCGATCTTGCGCGCCAGCGGCGCCTGCTTGCACAGGTGCCGCATGCCCAGCAGATTGCCTTCGCCCTCCTCGCCGACATTGGCCACCAGCAGTAAACGGAGCGGCGATTCCGGCAGTTTCGCGCCGTTCTTCCAGACGCGCGCCATGGCCAGAAGCGCCGCCAACCCCGCGCCGTTGTCCGATACGCCCGGCCCGCAGAATCGCCCGTCGGCGTCCACTGAGATATCTTCTTTATTGCGCGGCGCAATGACGGTATCGAGGTGCGCCGTGAGCGCGACGTATGGCCCATCGCCCTGCGCCGCGATCACATTGCCGGCGCGATCGATGGAGGCGGACCATCCCATCGATTTGAACTGCTCCAGAAACCACGCCGCGCGTTCCTGTTCGAGGAAGGTCGGTGCGGGAACGCGGCAGAGCGCCAGATGCGTCTCGTTGATCCACTGCTTTTCGCGCGTGAACCACTGGAGGCATTCGCGCACACCCCGGTCGTCCGCCAACTCGCCGATATTGAACCCAGCCGTCGCGTTCGCCGCCATGCCGTGCATTTAGTGTATCAATGGCGGCGAGCTGCGATCGGAATGCAGCTTTCGGCCGGGCAACAAAAATCGCCGCCCACCCGTGGTCGCGGCTCATCATCGGCGCGCCATTATGGGTGCTTTTTGCTCCCATCCGGCTTCGGAACCGGCGGGCGCTCGCGTTCCCTCAGGAATTTCTCCTGGCACGCCAACCCCTCCGCCCGAATTTCCGCGAATCCCGGCCGCGACCGTGCGTTGGCCAGCATGGGGTCGGAATCCATCCCCGGGTAGGCGCAATAGCCGGTCTCGACCGCCCGTTTGAGTAGCGGCAGCGCCCGCTCGCCTTGGCCTACATAAGAAAGGTGCGCCGCCGACAAGTAGTTCGGTTCCGGATCGGACACTGGCTCGACTTGGGCCGCCATGGCGTCGATCTCCTCGGCCGGCCGATGCCGCAAATAAGCCAGCAACATGGGATAGCCGCTCCACTGCGGCGGCTTTCGCTCGAGAACTTCCTTCGTTTTCCCCTCGTCTACCAGAACATCGATCAAGGTAGCCTGCGAGATTTCGGCCTCCGGGTCCAATCGCAAAAAATCCTGCGCGCGCGAATAATCCCCCCGCAGCAGGAACGTGATCCCGCACGACCGCGAGCCCGCGTCCCGGGCGTCGATGATCATCGATGCCTCGCACTCGCGCGCCGATTCGTCCAGTAGTCCGGCATCGCGCAGAATCCAGCTCAGCAGGAAGTGAAGCCGCGCGCGGTCCGGCCGCTGGCGCAGCAGATCCTGTACCCCGCGATAAGCCTGCGCTTGCGTAATACGCCCTTCGCTCACTGGACGGCCGGAGAGATCTAATAACAGGTCGGCCTTATAGATGACGTTGTCCGGCTCCGCTTCCACCGCCTTGGCCAGTGCGGCGCTCGACTTCCGCCGTGCTTCCTCCCCTCCGTTTCCGAACCAAAAGAGGCCGCTGTACATCCCCGAGAGAATCCGCCACGCGGGACCGAAAGAGGGGTCTAGTTGAACCGACCGTTCCAGCTTGTTCATCGTCCGCTTCCGCAGCGCCGGATCGAGCGAGACAAGGTCCGGCTCCGCGAGCACTTCCAGATACAGCTTGTACGCTTCCTCATTTTTGGGTTGCGGCGGATCGTCGCTGACGAACTCAGAGACGCCCAGTACCGGGGCCATGGTCCGCCGGGTCTTGGCGGCAACTTGCGCCTGCATGGCCACGATGTTTCCGCTGGGAACCTCGAAGACGTCGCTCCATACCAGGCGATTGCTCTCTACGTCGGTCAGTTCCAGCGTCATCTGCACCTGATCGCCGGCCCTCATCAGCCGTCCGGACACGATCGTGTCCACCCCCAATTGGCGCCCCGCTTTTTGCAGGTCCACACCCGCGGCGTTATACTTGCGCGCGGATTGCGCGGTCCGCACGGTCAGGTGGCGGCCGTAATCCAGAATCCGCGTAATCTCCTCCGGGAGCGCGGCGGATAAATAATCGAGGCTGCGGTCCCCTGCGGGATTCTGGAATGGAAGCACCGCTACGGTCTTCGACTGTTGCCGGGCCGCCTGCGTCTTTCGCGTCAGGAGCACCGTGACCGCGGCAGTTGCCGCGACCAATACCGCCGCCGTGGCGGCAATCGAGATCCTCCGGAAATTTCGGCGGCTGAACCTCGCGAGCCGGGTCATCCAGGAATCGCCGCGGGCTTCCACCGGCTCGCGATTCAAGTAATGATCGATATCGCGAATCATGGCGGCCACCGACGAATATCGCCGCGCTGGGTCCTTCTCCATGGCGGTGAGGCACATTGAATCGAGGTTCGCCCACCAAGTCCGCGCGCCGGTACGCGGCGCGACGGACGAAAGCCTGGGCGGCTCGCCGGTGACGATCAACCGTTCTGCTTCGGCGACGCTCTTGCCGGCGAGATCGAACGGAAGCCGCTCCGCCAGCAATTCGTACAGGACCACCCCGAGCGAATACACATCCGTCAATGTGCTCACAGCTTCTCCGCGAAGCTGCTCCGGCGAAGCGTATGCCGTCGTCATTTGGCGGAAAGCCGTGCGGGTGTGTGTCGCCTCCTGCCCCACGGCATCGAGTTGCTTCGCGATTCCGAAATCTACCAGCCGGACCGAACCATCCCTTTTCACCAGAATGTTCGAGGGCTTCAGATCGCGGTGAATCACGCCGTGCTGGTGGGCGTATTGCACGGCTTCCGCGACCAGTCGCACCAGCCTCAGCCGTTCCTCCACGGAGCACTTATGGTTCTGGCAATACTCCGTGATTGGCACGCCGTCCACGTACTCCATCACGAACCACGGAGTCCCGTCCGGGAGCGTGCTGGCATCGTAGAGGCGTGCGATCGAAGGGTGATTGAATTGCGCCAGCGTGCGCTGTTCCGCCGTGAATCGCTCGCGGCGCGCCGGAGAAAGCCAGGCATCGCGCAGGAGCTTGATGGCCACCAGGTTGCCCAGGTCCCTTCGCTCCGCCAGGTAAACTACACCCATTCCACCTTCGCCCACCACGCGCAGCAAACGATAGGAGCTGAATTCCTCGAAGGACATCGATAGCCGGTCTTCGGAAACGGCCTCCGCGATGTCCACCGCGTGGTGATCCAACAGCCATTCGCGGCCGTCTTCCGCGAGCATGCGCTCAACCTCCAGTGCGAGCGAGCGATCTTCGCCGCAAGCCTCACGCACGAATGCCGAGCGTTCGTCGCCGCTCAGTTCCACGGCGCGATGGAACAATTCCTGCACACGCTCCCAGCGCTCGGGGTCCATCAGCTTCTGCGAACCTCCTGCGCCAGCCAGGCTTTCGCGGCGCGCCAGTCCCGTAGCACTGTGGCTTCCGATATCCCGAGCAACTCAGCGATTTCGGGGATATCCAGCCCACCGAAAAACCGGCCCTCGACCATGGCCGCCTGCCGCGGGTTCATTTTGGCCAGCTTATCGAGCGAATCGTCGAGCGCGATCAATTCGTCCTCGGCGACGATCGCGGGCTCGGGAGATAAACTCATCGTGACCAGAACGTCGTTGCCCCCGCCGCGCTTGCCTGCTTTCCGCCGCCGGATATCGTCGATCAGTACCTGCCGCATTGCGCGGGCGGCGATCCGTTTGAAATGCAATCGCGAGACTGCGTTGACTCCATCCGAGGCGGAGAGCTTGATCCACGCTTCGTGCACCAGCGCGGTCGGGCTCAGAGTCGCGTTTTTGTGGGCGCGCTTGACGAGAACTGCCAGACGGCGCAGCTCCTCGTAAGTCGCAGCGAACAGAGCGTCGAGATCTGCCTGACCGGTTAACCCATCCGTCATACTGGAGCGAAGCAGGCGAGCCTACGTAGTACGTAGTATGTGCTTGCCGCTCGGACGGATGCAAGTTACTGGTGCTTTTGGGCCGTCACCGCATAGCATCGCCGGGAGGAATCAATCCGGCAGTGGCCTCCCCTTAGTCTCCGGCGCGAACGGAAGCGCGGCGAGACCGATCAGAAACACCAGGCTCATGGTCACACCCGCATATCGCATCGGCTCGGCGTGCCCGGCGAAAACGTTGCCGGTGAGATACCCGAACGTGAACGGACCGAGCGCGGCCAACCCGCGGCCCACGTTATAGCAGAAACTCGTGCCCGTGCTGCGCAGTCGCGTGGGGAAAAGTTCGGGCAGGTAGATGGCATAGCCGCCGAAGAGCGTCATCTGCGAGAACCCCATCAGCGGGACCATCCAGAAAATATCGCCGACGGCGCGCAGGTGCCAGAATGTGTACGCGGTCATCCCCATGGCAGTCAGAAAGCTCACCGCGAACGCCGTGCGCCGGCCGGTGTAGTGGGTCAAATAAGTGAACGCGTAAACGCCGAAAAATCCGCCCAGATTTTGGAACATCGACGTGATGCCGATCCACGACGTGGTCTTGCCGGCGAGTTCCGCGCCGGACAGCCCTTGCGCGGCGAACGTGCGCATGAGCACCGGCTGGAACAGATCGTAGCTGAAATATCCGATGCCCCAGAGTCCCACGACTCCCGCCACCGAAAGCATCAGCCCGATGGCCGAATTCCGTCCCCACCGCGCGTCGGAGAGCAGTTCGCGGTACGACCCCAGCCGCCTCTTTTCCGCGCGCGCCTTGAGCCATTGCTCCGGCTCCTTTAGCTTGCGGAAGACAAGGAACGCGAGCGGCGCCGGGATCGCGCCGGACAGAAACTCCCAGCGCCACGCCCCATGAATCGCCCCCGAGCGTTCCAGCAAGCCGAGCATAATCCCGACGGTGGCGGCGACCATGTTGCCGATCGAAGAGAACGATTGCAGCGTGCCGAGCGCATAAGGCCGCGCGCGCTCCGGCACCACCTCCGCCACCAGCGCGACGCCGACGGCGAACTGCCCGCCCACGCCGAGTCCGCACAGAAATCGATAGCCGTTGAAATCCCAGATTCCGGTGGCGAACATGCTCAGTCCGGTGAACAGCGTGTAGCAGAGAATAGTCCATACCATGGTGCGGACGCGGCCGATGCGGTCACCAAGGATACCGAAGATAACTCCGCCGGCCGCCCACCCCAACATGAAGATCGCGGTCGCGTACGCGCCCATGGCATCGGTCGCGCGTGCGCCCATCAGGTCGTGGATGGCCGGCTTGCGCGCCAGATTGAAAATCTGCTGCGCCATCGTGTCGAACATCCAGCCGATGCAGCAGACCGCGAGGACAAACCATTGGTATCGGGTCAGGTCCCGATACCACGCGTATTTCGGCATGAGTTGTTATTGTATGCTCAGCCTGCCAGCTTGCGCACCGTCTCCACGGTGTCCGCTTCCGTGGCTGTCTTATCGGTCCGGTACCGCTTCACCCGCGCGAACCGCAGCGCCATTCCACTGGGATACCGCGTGCTCGCCTGAATGTCGCTGAACGCGATCTCCGCCACGATCTTCGGCTCGACATACACGGTGTAATCGTCGCGGCCGATTGCGAGCTTCAGGAACTGTTCCGTCTGCCAGGCCAGCATTTCGTCGGTGAGTCCCTTGAACGTCTTGCCGAGCATGACGAAGCCGCCCTTTTCGGTGTCCCGCGCGCCTAAATGCAGATTGCTCAGCCAGCCTTTGCGGCGGCCGCTGCCCCATTCCGCCGCCAGGATCACCAAATCGAGCGTGTGCGCCTTCTTGATCTTCAGCCAGCTCTGCCCGCGCGATCCCGCCGAGTACGAAGCGCCGATGGCTTTCGCCATAAGGCCCTCGTTGCCGCGGTCGAGCGCCCCCCGCAGAAATTCCGCTCCTTTCTCGGGATCGGCTGTCACCAGGTGCGGCACCAGGCTTTCCGCCGGCGCCAGCGACGAGAGCGCCGAAAATCGCCGCGCCTGCGCTTCGTCGATGAGCGGCTGCCCATCGAGGTACAACAAGTCGAACCAATACGGCGTGAGCGGCAGTTCGGCGCGCATGCGATCGAGACCCAGCTTGCGCCCGAAGCGGCGTGCGGTCACCTGGAACGGCTGCGGACGTCCATCCGGCGTGAGGCTGATGATCTCGCCATCGAGTATGAGATCGCGGCCAGGAAGCGCGCGCACCGCCTCCACCACTTCCGGCACTGCCGCCGTGACGTCGTTCAAGGCGCGCGAAAAAATGACGACATCCTCGCCGGAACGATGCACTTGCACCCGCGCGCCATCGAATTTGTACTCCAGCGCCGCCTCGCCCAGTTCGCCGAGCGCGCCTTCCACATCCTCGGCGGTTTGCGCGAGCATGGGCTGGACCGGCCGGAAAAGCTGAATCGAATACTCCGCGAGCCCCGCCGGACCCCTAGTCAACACCGACCGCGCCACCCGCGCGATATCGCCGGCGAGCATCACGGCGCGGCGCACGTCGGCGGCCGAAGCTCCCGAAGCGCGCGCCAACGCTTCCACCATGATTCCTTCGAGCGCTCCCTGCCGGATTTCGCCGAACAGAAGCGCGCTGAGGAACCGCTGTTCCGGCACTGTGGCGCGCGCCATCAATCCGTGGAGTACTTCGCGCCGTTGGGCGTCGGCGCCGCGCCCCTCGATACCCGCAAGCGTCGCGAATTCGCGATCCACGTCGGCGATTTCAAGCGCGGCCGCTTCCGCGGGCCGGGCGGTGGAAGCCCGGATCGCCGCATATCCCACGCCGGTCCGCCCCTGCCGCGCGAACCCGCACAGATATGCCACCGCCATCTCGCACTCGTCGCCGTTGAGCTGCTTTAGAAGCGCGGCCAGCAGGTCGATTTTCGCCAGCCGCTTCGTGGTTGCCGTCACGCGCTCCGACGTCTCCACCACCCGCGCGAACAACATGGCTAGCGCGCCTCGATGGCCGGCGTAATCTTCATTCCCGGCTTGAGCGCTACGTCCGAAGGCATCGCCACGGCATCGCCTTCCGAAAGGCCAGTGAGGATCTGAAGCCGCGTAATGCTCGACGCCCCGGCTTTCACCCCGCATCGCTCGAAGGTGTCGCCTTTCAGCACGAAGACGTAGTCGCCGCCGGGATCGTGGCGCACCGCCTCTTTGGGGATTGTGAGAGCGTTTTCTACCACCGCGGTGCGGATAGTGGCATCCACGTTCGTGCCGGGAATCAGCAGATGGCCGGGATTCTCGATCACGCAGATCACCTGCCCGACCTGCCGCGAGCCGAGCGCCTCGATATCGGAAGGCTTTCTCTCCACGGTACCGTTCCATTGCTTGTCGGGAAGACCCTGCCAGGTGATGGTGACCGGTTGGCCCAGCGCGATTCGGCCCAGTTCCGGCTCATCCACGTAAACACGAACACGCAGGCGATCGAGTTCGCCGACGTTTGCCACCAGGTCGCCGGGATTGAGGTACGCGCCCGGCCGTACCGCGAGGCCATACACTACCCCGCTAAGCGGGGCGTGGATCTCGCCCTGCGCCGCCTGCTGTTGGGCCAGCTTCAACGCCACGCGGGCGTCTTCGACCCGCGCTCGGGCCGCCGCAATATCGGTCTGCGGAGTGGCGTCGCGCCGGCGCTTGTCGAGTCCCGCAATCAGTGCTTTGATCTGGTTCACCTTATCGCGCGCGGCCGTCACTTCCGCAGTGGTGGCGGCCTGCTTTTCGGCGAGCCGCTGCGAAGTTGCCAGCTCACGATCCGCCGCCTGCAAGTCGAGGCTGGCGCGGGCGGCGGCGTTGTCGATTTCCGTCAATTCAGCCGGCTTCGGACCCGCTTCGAGCGACGCCAGGTTCGCCTCGGCCTCTGAGAGTTTCGCCTGCGCGGTGTCCACATCGGCCTGCTTTGCGGGATCGGACAGCACGGCCATCACGGCGCCCTTCGTCACCGCCTGGCCTTCTGCCACGTTGAGACGGCTTACCAGCCCTTCCGTTTCCGAACGCACCGGCTGCCACTCGAACGGCTCAGCCTTGCCGTTGGTCGGCAAGGTGCTTACCAGGGTCTCGCGTTTCACGCGAGCGAAAGTCACCGAAGGCGGCGTTGTTCGGCGAAAAACTCCCCAGGCGATCACTGCCACCACTACGAGCAGCAGCACGAGCAGCAGCTTCTTCAAGCGGGCATCTCCAAGAGACTATCTTAGCGGGAAACAACGCCGCGGCCATCTGTTTTCCGCCCTCCCTGGGAATCCGATAATATGGGCGAAGCTATGCGCAACCCTCTCTTTAGAATCCTTTGCTTCGCCTGCCTCGCCGCCGTATTAGTGGCCCAACGGCCCACGCCGCCCACACGCGACCCGCACACTCCCGGATACGTCGCTGCCAAAGAACTGCCGGATGGCGAGGTGCCCCCGCCGAACGCCGACGGCAACTTCATCATCGGCCCCACGCACAAACCCGCGCCCGAGGCCGAAGTGCACGAAGGCGTGCCCCAGGGCGCGGTGATCACCTTCGACATGCATTCGGAAGACAGCAAGATTTACCCCGGCATCAAGCGCGACGAAGGTACCTTCGGCACTCCGGACCCCAACGATCCCGCCAAACTCATCGTCACCACCAGCCATCCCGCGCCCTACGTGCGCCCGGTAGCCGTCTACGTGCCCAAACAATACGTGCCGGGGACGGAAGCTCCCTTCATCGTCGGTGCGGATGGGACGGACAAACTCCTGTTCACGGTTCTCGACAACCTGATTGCCGAGCACAAGGTGCCGGTGATGATCGCCATCTCGATCCACAACGGCACGGGAGATGCCCAAGGCAGCGAGCGCGGTCTCGAATATGACACCATGTCCGGTTTGTACGCCGAATGGGTGCAAAAAGAAGTGCTCCCGCGCGTGGAAAAAGAGGCCAACGTCAAGCTCACCAAAAATCCCGATGGCCGCGCTACTACCGGCAACAGTTCCGGCGGATCGTGCGCGCTGGCCATGGCGTGGTATCACCCCGAGTGGTATCACCGCGTGCTCACTTATTCCGGCACGTTCGTAAACCAGCAATGGCCGCAGGATCCCAAGCTGCCGCACGGCGCGTGGGAATTCCACGAGCATTTGATCCCCGAGAGCGCGAAAAAGCCGATCCGCCTCTGGATGGAGGTCGGCGACAAGGACCTTTTCAACCCCAACAGCATGCGCGATAACATGCACGACTGGGTCGTGGCCAACGAGGACATGGCGAAAGTGCTCGCGGCGAAAGGATACCACTATCAGTTCGTTTTCGCGCGCAACGCCGTTCACGTCGATCGCGGCGCCCGTGAGCAAACCCTCCCCGAAGCGCTGGAATATTTGTGGCAGGGATACCCGCTTCAGGCCAAGAAGCGTTAGCCTGGACGTTCGGAACCATCGATGGCACGTTATTCCCGATTAAAAGTCCTGAACACCATGGTCGATACCGGGATGGTACCGGTTTTCTACCATCCCGATTTCGATGTCGCGCGCGATGTCGCCGCGGCTTGTCTGGCCGGAGGATGCCGGCTGCTCGAATTCACCAATCGCGGCGATCACGCGTGGGAAGTTTTCAGCCAGCTGGAAAAATACTGCGCGCGCGAACTGCCCGATATGATCCTCGGCGTGGGGTCGGTGGTCGACTCCGGGACCGCGTCGCTGTATATCAACTGTGGCGCGAATTTCGTGGTCGGACCGCTGCTGAATGCCGACGTGGCGCGCGCCTGCAACCGGCGCAAGATTCCGTATTCGCCCGGCTGCGGCAGTGCTTCCGAGATCTCGCAGGCGGAGGAATTGGGCTGCGAGATTCTGAAGATTTTCCCCGGCAAGGAAGTTGGCGGACCGGGGTTCGTGAAGGCTATTAAGGGCCCGTGCCCGTGGGTTTCGGTCATGCCCACCGGCGGCGTGGAACCCACCGATGCATCGCTTAAAGGTTGGTTCGACGCCGGGGTGGTCTGCGTCGGCATGGGATCGAATCTCATCACCAAAGATATGATCAAAGGGGGCGATTATGCCGGCATCACCGCGAAGGTGCGGGACACGCTGGCGTTGATCGACGCCATTCGGACCAGCAAATAGCACGAATCCCGTATCGCGAAAGCTGAAATAATAATCTCGATGAGAATCCTCGTGCTTCTTGCTGTCTCCGCATCGCTCGTTGCGCAGGCACAGACCGCCCCCGGCGCCAAACGGCCCCCCATTATCGACATCCACGTGCACACCTTCGGCGGGATTCCCGGCGTCGGCCCGATGTGCCCATTCAACCCGCAATTCCTGGCCTCGGATCCGAAATCGCAGGAAAGCCAGACGGGGTGGGCGCCGCAGCCCTGTACCTTGCAACTGGAAGCCGCGAAGTCACCCGAAGACTACATGCAGTCCATGCTCGCTCAGTATGAGGAGTTGAACGTGACGGCCGTGGTGATGGGCGACCCCAAGGAAGTGAAGAAGTGGAAGGCCGCCGCTCCCTCCCGCATCATCATGGGCACTTCCTTCGACAATGCCATGGGCGGCGCCGGTTTTGTGCCGGTGGATGACCTGCGCGCGGAATTCACCAAGGGCGGCATGCAGGTGATGGGCGAAGTCGGACTGCAATATCAGGGGATGTCGCCGAGCGACATGAGCGTGGACAAGTATTTCGCTCTGGCGGAGGAATTGGACGTCCCGGTCGGCATCCACATGGGCACGGGAGGTTCGGGCCGCGCCAATATCGCCATGCCGAAGTTCCGCGCATCGATGGGCAATCCGCTGCTGCTCGAGGATGTGCTCGCGCGCCATCCCAAACTTCGGATTTGGATCATGCACGCGGGCTACCCCATGATCGACAACCTGCTGACGCTCTTGCAGGCAAATTCCCATGTCTACGTGGACGTCGCGGGCCTGATCTGGAGTTATCCGCTGAAGGAGGTCCACGGCTACATTCAGCGCATCGTGGAAGCGGGCTTCGAGGACCGCGTGATGTTCGGGACCGACCAGATGATCTGGCCGAAGCTTATGGCAACCTCCATTGGCGTCATCGAAGGTGCGACGTATCTGACCTCCCAACAGAAGCGCGACATCCTCTATAACAACGCGGCGCGCTTCCTGCGGCTGAAATAAACCCGCGCTCTCCCAAGCCGGCCCGCCACACCGGAAGCGCTGGCCGTCTCGCCGGCGGCTTGGACTGCGTCTAAAGCGACCCATTCCCGCGGTCTCGATCCCTGGCCATGTCAGGCCTCGATACCGCCCGCCTTTGCTAGAATAAACCTTAGTCCCCCACCTCAAACTCATGAAATTTGGCGTTATTGTTTTTCCCGGAAGCAATTGCGACCACGACGCGTTTTACGCCGTCAGCCACAATCTGGGGCAGAAAGCGGAGTTCATCTGGCACGATTCGCATACGCTCGGTGATGTGGACGCCGTCATCCTCCCCGGAGGGTTCGCCTATGGCGATTACCTCCGCTGCGGCGCCATCGCCAAGTTCTCGCCGGTAATGGGCGCCGTGAAGCAGTTCGCCGCGGCGGGCGGGCTGGTCATGGGAATCTGCAACGGTTTCCAGATCCTGGTGGAAGCGGGACTGCTTCCCGGGGCGCTCATCCGCAATCGCGGGCTGAAATTCATCTGCCGCGAAGTCCGCCTCCACACCGAGACCACCAACTCGCCGTTCTCGAATGCCGCGCACAAAGGGCAGGTTTTGCGCGTGCCGATCGCGCACGGTGAGGGCTGCTACTTCGCCGACCAGCGCACCCTCGATGAACTGGCGGCCGAAGACCGCATCCTTTTCCGCTACCTTGCCAATCCCAACGGATCGCTCAACGACATCGCCGGCATCTTAAGCCCTGAGCGCAACGTCATGGGCATGATGCCGCATCCCGAACGGGCCAGCGATCCTTTGATGGGCTCGGCCGACGGCCTCACCGTATTCCGCTCGGTGCTACAGGCGGTAGTAAAAGCATGACTACCCTCACTCCCGAACTGATCGCCCAACATCAGCTCACGCCTTCCGAATACTCTAAGATCGTCGACATCCTGGGGCGCGAACCGAGTTATACCGAACTCGGCATTTTCAGCGTGATGTGGAGCGAGCACTGCTCCTACAAAAGCTCACGCCTGCATCTCAAGAAGCTGCCAACGCGAGGACGGCTGGTGGTGCAGGGACCTGGCGAAAACGCCGGCATCATCGATATTGGCAATGGCTACGTAGTCGCGTTCAAGATCGAATCGCACAACCACCCGAGCTTCATCGAGCCGTTCCAGGGGGCGGCCACCGGTGTCGGCGGCATCCTCCGCGACATATTCACCATGGGCGCGCGCCCCATCGCCGTGCTCGATTCCCTGCGCTTCGGGCGCCTCGACGACACCGTCAACGGCCCTCGCAACCGCCGCATTCTGGGCGGCGTGGTGAGCGGTATCGCCCATTACGGTAATTGTTTCGGTGTTCCGACCATCGGCGGCGAGACGATCTTCGAGCCCTGCTACGACGGCAATCCGCTGGTGAATGTCTTCGCGCTTGGGGTCGCGAAGAAGGAAGACATCTTCTACGCCAAAGCGGCGGGCGTGGGTAATCCCGTGATCTATGTGGGCGCGCGCACCGGCCGCGATGGCATCCATGGCGCGTCCATGGCCAGCGCCGAATTTACCGAGGAATCCAAGCAGAAGCGGCCCAACGTGCAGGTGGGCGACCCGTTTATGGAGAAACTCCTGCTCGAAGCGTGCTTGGAGGCCATGCAGACGGGCGCGGTGGTCGGAATTCAGGATATGGGCGCCGCCGGCCTCACCTGCTCCACATGCGAAATGGGAAGCCGCGGCGAGGTCGGCATCGAAATTGAGCTTGACCGCGTTCCCCAGCGCGAAACCGGTATGACGCCGTACGAGGTCATGCTCTCGGAATCGCAGGAGCGCATGCTGCTGGTGGCCGATAAGGGCCGCGAAGAAGAAGTGTTCCAGGTGTTTCGCAAGTGGGGGCTCGAAGCCGTCGAAATCGGCACCGTCACCGGCGATGGCAAGCTGCGCGTGCTCCATCATGGCGAGATGGTCGCTGAAATTCCCAATCGCGAACTGGCCGACGAAGCGCCGCTGTACAGCCGGCCCTATACCGTACCGCCCCGCGGTGGCCTGATTCCCGATTACCCATCCACGAAATTGCAGCGCACGCTTCCAGCCATGCTCTCCGCGCCCGATATCTGCTCCAAGCGTGGGATCTGGGAGCAGTACGACCACCAGGTGCGCACCAACACGGTGGCCGGACCGGAACGATGCGATGCCGCCATCCTGCGCATCAAGGAAACCGGCACCTCGATCGCCATGTCGCTCGATGGCAACGGCCGCTATTGCTTCCTGTCGCCCCGCGAAGGCGCCAAACTCGCTGTCGCCGAATGCTGCCGCAACCTCTCGACCGTGGGTGCCCGCCCCGTGGCGGCCACCAATTGCCTGAATTTCGGCAACCCCGAGCGGCCTGAGATCATGGCGCAACTCGTGGCAGCCATCGAAGGCATCGCCGAGGCGTGCAGCTACTTCGATACGCCCATTACTGGCGGCAATGTCAGCCTGTATAACGAAACTCTCGGCGAAGGAATTTATCCCACGCCCGTCCTCGGCGTCGTCGGCACGCTCAAGACCGGCGAGCCGGTGACCATCCCGTTCAAGAACGCCGGGCGCAAGGTGGTCCTGCTCGGCGGTATCGGCGATTGCGACGATACCCGCTTCGGCGGCACACAATATGCCAAGGAATTCATCAAGCAACTCTGGGGATTGCCGCCGGTGCTCGATATGGAATACGAACAGCGCGTGCAGTTCGCCATCCGCAAGATGATCGCCGACGGGTTGGTGGAATCGGCGCACGATTTGAGCGATGGCGGACTCGCCGTGGCGCTGGCCGAGTGCTGTTTCGGACCGAATTCCATCGGCGCCCTGATCGAACTGGATTCCGATTTGCGTCCCGAAATGCTGGCCTATCACGAGGGCCCCTCGCGCATTCTGCTCTCCACCGAACATCCCAACAAAGTGGCGGCCATCGCCGAGAAGTATGACATCGAGGCGCCGATTATCGGGGTTACAATCGAGAAGGGGCTCGAGATCCGGCAGCGCACCATCACGCTCGGAGCCTGGGAAATCGCGGCGTTGAAGACGGCGTACATGCAGGCCTTCGAATCCTATGTCCGATAAATTCCACGACGAATGCGGCGTAGTGGCCATCTACGGCCATCCGGAAGCATCCAATCTGGCGTACCTGGGCCTGTATGCGCAGCAGCATCGCGGCCAGGAAAGCGCCGGCATCTGCACCTACGGTGGCGGCGAAATCCATATCCATAAAGCCATGGGGCATGTGGCCGATATTTTCACCAAGCCCGTGCTCGCCGGCCTGCCCGGCGAGTTGGCCATCGGCCACACGCGCTACTCCACCGCCGGCGATACCGTGCTGCTGAACGCTCAGCCGTTCTCCGTGGTCTGCAATAAAGGCCAGGTGGCCGTCGCCCACAATGGAAACATCACCAATGCCGGCGAACTGCGCGCCGAACTCCATCGCCATGGCGCTATTTTCCAGGCCTCCAGCGACACGGAGCTGATTCTCCACCTGGTGGCGCATTCGTCCGAACGCACGCTGGCGGCGGCTCTGCGCGACGCGCTGCTGCAATTGGAAGGCGCCTTCTCGCTGGTTTTTCTGGCGCAGGACCGCATCATCGTAGCGCGCGATCCCAACGGATTCCGGCCGCTGGCGGTCGGCGAGATGGCGTTTTCGGGTGGCCGCAAATGCTACGTGTTCGCTTCCGAGACCTGCGCGTTTGACCTGATCGGTGCGGTGTATCTGCACGATGTGCAGCCCGGTGAGATGGTCATCGTGGGACCCGAAGGCATGACGCGCGAGTTCTGGGCGCCGAAAAAGCCGCTCTCCCAGTGCGTTTTCGAACACGTTTATTTCGCGCGGCCCGATTCGCTGGTTTTCGGCCGCCCGGTGGAAGAATCACGGGAAAATCTGGGCGTGCTGTTGGCCCGCGAGTGTCCCGCGGATGCCGATTTGGTTGTGCCGGTGCCCGATTCCGGCGTTCCTGCTGCCATCGGCTATTCGTCCGAAAGCGGGCTGCCCTTCCGCCAGGCGCTCATCCGCAATCACTACGTGGGCCGCACCTTCATCGAGCCTTCCCAGGCCATTCGCGATTTCGGCGTCAAGCTGAAGCTCAACCCGGTGCCGTTCCTGCTGCAGGGAAAGCGCGTGGTGCTGGTGGACGATTCCATCGTGCGCGGCACCACCAGCCGGAAAATCGTCCGCATGGTCCGCCAGGCCGGCGCGCGTGAAGTGCATCTGCGCATTTCCTGCCCGCCCACCAAATCGCCCTGCTTTTACGGCGTCGATACTCCCACCGCCAGCGAGCTGATTGCTTCCAATCACACCGTCGAAGAGATCCGCCGGTTCGTGGAAGCCGATTCGCTTGGATTCTTGTCCCTGCCGTCGCTCCGCAAGGCCGTGGGCGACGACGAAAAACACGAATACTGCTACGCCTGTTACACCGGCGACTATCCGACGGAGCTGGTCAACATCGATGAGCTGATCTCCGCCCGCCAGAAACGCCACGCCTGACACCGTGACCCTAGCGCTCGACGGCAATCATCTCACTCTCGCGGACACCTGCGCGGCCGCGCGTGCCCGCACGGCGAGCGTCGTGCTCGCGCCGGCGGCGTATACGCAAATGAAAGCTTCGCGCGCCCTGGTGGAGCGCCTGGCGGCCGGTGACGCCCCGATTTATGCCGTAAATACCGGCGTGGGTCTTCTCGCCGACGTGCGCATCCCCGCTGGCGACCTCGAGCATTTGCAGCGCAACGTCATCCGCTCGCATTGCGTCGGCGTGGGCGAGCCTCTCGCCCGCGAAGTGGTCCGGGCCATGATGCTGATTCGCGCCAACGTGCTGGCCAAGGGGTTTTCGGGCATTCGTCCCTTGGTAGCCGAGCAAATCTGCGCGCTCCTCGGCCGCGGCGTCACTCCCGTGGTGCCTTCGCAGGGCAGTGTGGGGGCGTCAGGCGATCTCGCCCCGCTGGCGCACATGGCCCTCGCGCTCATGGGCGAAGGCGAAGTGGAATTCGAAGGCGCCGTGATGCCCGCGGCCGACGCTCTGCGCCGCGCCGGAATCGAACCGTTGACTCTCGCCGCCAAGGAAGGCATCAGCCTGATTAACGGCACGCAGGCCATGCTGGCCATCGGGTGCCTGGAATTGGATGCCGCCCACGTGCTCTCCGAAACCGCCGACGTCGTCTGCGCAATGACTCTCGACGCGCTGCGGGGCACTCCGCGGGCGTTTGACGCGCGCATCCACGCCGCGCGCCCGCACGCCGGACAAATAGAAAGCGCTTCTCGCATGCTTGGCTTGCTCGAAGCGAGCGAGATCCGGCAATCGCATATTACCTGCCGCCGCGTACAGGACGCCTACTCCCTGCGCTGCGCGCCGCAGGTGCACGGTGCGGTGCGGGACACATTGCAAACCGCTGCGGCCGTATTCGCCATCGAACTGAACTCGGCTACCGACAACCCCCTCGTCTTCGACGAAGAAATTCTATCGGGCGGCAATTTCCACGGCGAGCCCTTGGCATTCCAACTCGATTTCCTGGCGGTGGCGCTGTGCGCGCTCTCGGGACTTTCCGAGCGACGCGTGGATCGCCTCGTCAACCCGGCGCTTAACGAGCAGTTGCCGCCATTTCTCGCGGGCCATCCGGGGCTCGAATCGGGATTGATGATGACGCAGGTAACCGCCGCTAGCCTGGTGGGCGAAAATCGCGTGCTGGCGCACCCTGCATCGACCGGCTCGATTACCACGAGCGGGAACAAAGAAGATTTCGTCAGCATGGGAATGACGTCGGCCGTCAAATTGCAAAGGGTGGTGCGCAATACGCGGGCGGTACTGGCGATCGAGACGCTGGCAGCGGCCCGTGCGCTGGATCTGCTGGCGCCGCTGAAATCGAGCCCGCGCATCGAGCATTTGCGCCGGCGCATTCGGAGCGTTTCACCGCCGCTCGAGGGAGACCGGCCGTACCACCGCGATATCGCCGCGTTGGAGACCCTCATCGCGGAAGGCGCCCTGCGGGATTAGATTATGCCCGCGACCGGACGTGCGCCGGTCGCTCGAGAAGCCGCGGCGGGAGACTCGCCTCGATCCCGGACGTAATCGGGCCCTGCCCATCCAGAGCTTGGACATCAGTCCGATCCTTCAGGGGAACCGCGTGCGTTGAGGAAGCGCGGCACCGTAGGCCTCCCCGAATTGTCGCTCTGCCCCGGTCTATTCCTTGAAAACCTCCGTCACCCGTGCTTGTATCTGCTCGGCTGCCGTCCCGGCAGGGAAGCCCAGGCAGGTGGCAGTCACCGTAATCGGCACACGCACCACCTTTCCGCCGATCATACACGCGTATGGCATCGAAAGGTGCTCCGCGAACCGTTTGATCAAACTCTCGTCCGCCGGCTTGGCCGCCGCCGGGACGATCGCCAGAAAATCCTGTTCGCTCCAGCGCCCGATTACCGCATCTTTTGGAACGGTGTTGCGTAGACGCCGGCCAAACGTTCCCACCACCTCATTTGCAATCGCCGGTCCGAACCGGGCCCTTGCCTCACCCAGCCCGCGCATCTTCAGAATCAGGAAACACGCGCCTTCCGCCGGTGTGGACCCGAGGTACTCGGCCAGGAACCGGCGGTTGGACATTTTGCTGGCTTCGTCGGTGGCCGCCGCGGCTTCCAGCGTATCGATCCGGCTGTGGAGCAGGCGCATTTCGGTTTGCATTTGCGCGATCGTAAACTTGTGCTGCTTCCTCATTTGTTCCAGGCTCTGCTCGATGGCATCGGCTGCCGCTCTCACTACAGCGCCTACCGCCCGTCCTTCGGGCGAGTTGGCAACCTCCCGCAGGCGCACCAGCGCGCTGCGCAGCCTGTCATTATGCTCTTCGTCGTATTGCGACAGCCCATCTACCATTTCCCGGAGCGCTTGAGCCGTCGAGCCCAGTTGACTGCGCAACTCCGCCAAATAACTCGCGGCCTTGTCGCGATAGTCGCGCAGCAGGCCCCGCAGCGTGGACCGGCTTTCCGATAGCGTCAAAGAACTGGCATCGGCCAGTTCTCCGGCGAGGCTGGACAGGTATTGGCGATGAGGAACCGTGATAGAGGCGTCAAGTTCGACCGCATAATGCGCGATATTGTTGATGGCCGCGATATAACAATCGAGCACCACTCGTCGTAGTTGATGAATCTTTTCCAGTTCGGCGAGGCTTTCTTGGATCGAAATCATCGCTCCCACTCTCAGTTGGAATATCGGCGCGCGACGGCAAAACTGTAGGCGGCGTTACCAGCGCGGGCGCACCGCGTCTGTAACCTTATAATGAAAGGAATGTATCGCATTGTCCTCTTGGCCTTCGCGGGAAGCATGGCGTTCGCTCAGACGAAAGCTCCTGCGGCCGAAAACCCGCCCGGCGTATTGGAGCAAGCCGTCAGGGCTCGCGCGAACGAATTCTACGGCCTTTTGGTGCAGCAAAAATACCGCCAGGCCGAGGCTTATGTCGCCGAAGATACCAAGGATTACTATTATGCCGGGCCGAAGCCCGAGATCCACCAGTTCGAAGTTCTGAAGGTCGAGTTTTCCGATGATACTCACGCTCGAGTGATTACGCGCTGCATCGAACCCATCGTGATGGCGGGCTTTCCTCCCGGTAACGTCACCGTCAACGTCCCCACTTTCTGGAAACTCGAGAACGGCAATTGGTCCGTCTACGAGAGCCCAGACAAGATACGGAATCCCAGTGGATTACGGAGTGTGCCCGTGCTCCCGCGCCCAGCCGGCGCCGCGCTTCCGACGGAGGCGGTCCCTCCGCCGCCAGACTTCAGGGATCTGCCGAAGGATGCGGGGTTCGTCTTCGGGAAGGTCCGCGCCGATAAGACGGAGGTGAAACTCTCGGCCGGTGGCACGGAGACGATCACCATCATGAACTCTTCCTCCGGACCTATTACGCTGGAATATGGCTACCCTTTGGGCGGCGTCGAGGCCAAACTGGATCGTACCGATGTGGCTGGCGGCGGAAAGGCCACGCTGACCCTGACCGCGGGCAAGGACCCGCGTCCGGGATCCTACTCCCTGCGCGTGCTGCCCACTGGCGAGGCCATCCGCATCAACGTTCTGGTGCGGTAAACGGACAGCCTATTTCTTCGTGTCCGGTGCCGCCGGAGGGGGATCGTTCTTTGGAAACTCCACCTTGATGCTCTTGTCGAGTTGGGCCAGCCACTGCCTCGCTTTTTCCTGTTTCAGTTGATCGAAAACGGCGTCCTTCACTTCGTCGAGAGGCGCGTATGTCACGGCGTCGACGTGCATAATGAAAAATCCCCCCGCCTGCCGGATTGGATCGCTGACCTGGCCCTCTTCCAAACTCATCACGCCGGTACGCAGGTCGTCCGGCACATTGTCGGTCATCTTCCAAACTCCCAGATCGCCGCCCTTGGCCTTGCTGGCCTCGTCGTCGGATTCGAGTTGCACCAGTTTGGCGAAATCGGCGCCCGCGCGGATCTCACTCACCAGTTTCTCCGCCTTGGCTTTGGCTTCCTCTTCCGTCAGCGCTTTTTTGGGAACTCGGCTGGCGTTTGCCGGAGCCGCGGCCGTTTCGGCCGTGGGATCGCCGAACGCGACTTTGAGCCCGCTCACTTTCATCCGCCGGTATGGTCCTTTGTGATCGTTATAATATTTCTCGATTTCCTCGGAAGTAATGTTGAACCCGCTGGTGACTTCCATGAACTCCGCTTGCGCTAGACCGGCCGTATTCCAAAAGGCCACTCCTTGCTTATAAGGCGTCTTTTCGACCAGCTTCTGCTCCTCCGCCATCTCCGCCAGCTTCTTGAACTTCGCATACACCGTCAGGAAATGCTGCGGGTCCTGCTGTGCCATTTCCTGATAGTTCAACGGCAGCGTGGGAATCAACGCGGCCAGTTCCGCCTGCGTCATGGTGGTGCCATCTCCGAAGGTAACGATCACGGCGTCGGGTTTCGGCGCCGCGGCCGGTGCTGTCGACTGCGCCCAGCCAGCGGGCGCACAGAGCACTGCTAGTAAGAAAAAGGCTTTCATGATGAGAATCTGCTTGCTCTCCAGTTTACCGCAGATTAGGAAATGATCCCTTTGCGCACGGCGTACAAAATGAGCTCCGGAATGCCGCGCAGATTGAGTTTCTGCATCACTCGCGCGCGGTGCGTCTCCACGGTGTGGACGCTCAGATTCAGCAGATTCGCAATCTCCTTGCTCGATTTTCCCTCCGCCACGAGCTGCAGAATCTCCCGCTCGCGCGGCGACAGCAACTCGTAGGAATCTTCTCCTCCGGTGCGCTCCAGCGTGCGCATGTAATCTTCCAGCAGTACTTTTCCCACCGCCGGACTGAAAAAAGACTTGCCCTCTGATGCCGCGCGGATGGCGCGCGCCAGATCGGCCTCCGCCGAATCTTTCAGCAGGTATGCGCGCGCGCCGGCCTTCAGCGCGCGCAGCACGTACCCTTCGTCGGAGTGCATGCTCAGCATGACCACCTGCACCTCCGGCATGCTCTCGCGGATCTGACGGCACGCCTCGATCCCGTTCAGGCCCGGCATGCCGACATCCATCACCACGATGTCGGGCGCGAGCGACTGAGCCAGCGCCACCGCCTGACGGCCGTCCGCCGCTTCCCCAACCACCGTGAACTCGGGCTCCCGATCGATCACCAGGCGCAGGCCGGCCCGGATCAGCGTGTGATCGTCGGCCAACATCACGCGGAGTTGTTTCATGCGGTGCTTCCGGCCGGAACCGGCAAGGGGAGTTCGGCTCTCACCACGCTGCCTTGACCCGGAGCGGATTGGACGGTGAGCGAGCCTCCCAGGCGTTTGACGCGTTCCTCCATCCCCAAAATCCCGAGGCCCCGGGCGCGCTGCGGGTCGAACCCCCGGCCGTCGTCGCTCACTTCGATCTCGATCCCGCTGGCGCTGCCCAGCACGCGCACCTTGGCATTCCGCGCCTTGGCATGGCGCACTGCGTTATTCAGCGCTTCCTGCACCAGGCGGTACACGCAGATCTTGTACTCGTCCGGCAATTCGTCGGAAACATTCGCCGATTCCACCGCGACTTCCATTTCGCTCCGCCGCGACACTTCCCGCCCCTGCCATTCGAGCGCCGCCACCAGGCCGAGGTCGTCGAGCATCGAAGGCCGCAGCAGCAGCGCAATGTCCCGTACCGTGCCCACCGTCCGCTCGGCAAGCGCCTTCATGTGATCCAGACGTTCGCGAATTTCCGAACCGTCGGCGGGCAGGTTGCTGCTCATGCGCCCCAGGTCCACCAGCAGCGCGCCCAGGGATTGCCCCACCTCGTCGTGCAGTTCGCGCGAGATCGAGCGCCGTTCTTCCTCCTGCGCATCCACCAGCCGCGACGAAAGCTGCTCCAGTTCGTGCCGGCTCTGCGCCAGTTCCTCATAGCGATTCCGCGTCTGCCTCTCCAGCCGCAGAATGTAGGCCATGCTTGCAATCACCAGCAAAAGACCGGCTCCCAGCGCAATCGCCAGCGACCCCGTCAGACTCGCTTGCAGCCGCGAGAACTCCGCCAGCAGCGTCTCGTCGCTCGAGCGAAGCTGCTGGCCGTTCCACGCATCGAGTTGGCCCGATCCGTCGAGCAGTTGCGCCCGCAGCCTCAGAACTTCGCCGCGCGCCGCCGGAGGGGCTGCCGCGCCGATAGCCGATTCGTACAACTCCAGATGCTGGCGATACAAGTCGTCGATGAACTTGAGCATCGCCGCTTCCCCCGGCTTCCGCTGCGGAGGATACCCGTTCAGCTCCGATCCGATTTCGGAGGTGAGACGGTCCAGTTGCTGCCGTACCTCCGGGTCGGGCTTCTCCGAAGGCTCTCCCATGTAGCGGCCGATATCCTGGTTGTAGATCTCGACCGATATGTAGAGCTTCGAAAGCGATTGCGCCCGCTGCGAGAGGGCTCGACGGGCCTCCTGCTCCTGGCGGTGCATCTCGCGAAGAGTCCGTGTCGCCGCCGCTCCCGAAACCAGAATCAGCCCCAGCAGAGCCGTAAACGTGCCCAAAAGCACCCATCGCAGGCGTCGCTCGGAGTCCGGTACTCCGATATTCGATCTCTCGGGGGCTGTCGGCATCGGACGCGTTGCCCGGAGGGGCTAATTTCATTATCCGCCTCAAATCGTGGCAGAGCCAGTCTGGGAGACAGCCGGCTTTCAGGCTTTCCAGCCTGCCGCCCCTATTCGTACCGGAGGGCCACCACGGGATCCAGCCGCGCCGCCTTATTGGCCGGCCAGATGCCGAAAAACAATCCCACCGCCACCGAAACCGCGACCCCCAGCACCGCCGCCCAAGCCGGAACACTGGCGGGAATCGAGCTGAAGATCAGCCGGGCGAG
>Ga0335072_10001043_pt1 | contig 47505 bp, 31 predicted proteins | sample Lox_Sample_21_FD_206725 | JGI IMG/M metagenome (GOLD analysis project Ga0335072, IMG submission 206725) | Soil microbial communities from Loxahatchee National Wildlife Refuge, Florida, United States - Lox_Sample_2.1 | ecosystem: Environmental > Terrestrial > Soil > Wetlands | place: USA...
TATAGGGAGGAAGGTGAGGGTGGGGGTGGAGATTGGACAGGCAGGAGGACGATGGCGAATGTGAGAGGGGTGATTAGGAATGCCGATGGGGGGGGGTTTCTGAGTTGTGTGCATGATAAGGCGGTTTTGCAAGAGAGAAGGTTGTGATGTTAGGGCTGCATAGAGGGGGGTGCTGAGAAGGACAGGCACTTAGGCTAGCATACATTAATATGTATGTACTACTTCAGACGTCTTCTGACAACCAGCTTTGGCCTCTCTTACAACAAGCCATCCTCATTACTCATCCAATTGCGCTATCTTCGCGGTCAAGAAGTTGGGTGGACAGGGGACAAAATACTCGAATTTTGTTACTGGAACCTAGAGACCCCAGGGGCAGTTTCAGAGTGGATAAACGCTTCATGGGCGGCGAGACTCGTCCAGCGCGTCGACGGCGGCATTCCACGGGGAATTTTCATCCAGAAGGATAAAGTCTGTCCTTTGACATCAGAGACATGCCGTTCTTCCTGCAACGTAGACTAGATCTGTTTGGAAGGCATGTAGACATCGGTGCACAAGATGCGAAAGTGTTAGGCGCCTCTTCGAAAACCGGCGGGTTTGGTATGACGGCCCTGCAGATGTCTGTGGCGGGCATGTACTGTTCTCACCTTCGCACGAGTTCATGAGTGGGTTGCTTGGCGGAAGCTGGCAGATTGCTCAGGTAAGATAGCCTGAACCTCTTTTCCCAAGCTAGAGTTGGAAGAGAAGACCAGACAATCGATGGTAACGAATCATCTGGAGAGAGTGCCAACGTCTGCCAAAGTAGCAGGAGAGTCAAAGATTGAGTAGCATCTTGGTTAAGGAAGGCAGTATTAACACTGATGCTCGAGATCTACCTTGACGTGCGTCGTCCGTGTACAATCGCCAAATCACCATTCTTGGCGTTTGACAAGCACTGCTTCGAGCTTAGTAGGAGCAATGTAGAATCCGCTGCCAACTCACTTGTCCTCATGTGGACTTTCGTTCCCAGTGAGCTGCGACAAACTTTCTACAGTCAGCGATCAATTCGACTCGCCATGCTCGTAGTTGTTTGAGTTTTGGAACTTTCATTATGACCTCATCATGGAGGTACGAGAGGAACGCGTGTCTGATTGGTTAGTTAGAGTGGACCGCGTTGTAGCCGCTCTGGTTTGCTGGCCGGCGGTTGCCTCTCTCAATTCTCCAACCAACAAGAACTCACGCACTCACTCCCACCCGCCAAGCTCAATCAGAAACGCTTCTCGCTTCATCGTGCCGTGTTTCACTCGCCTATCGTTCGCATTTGCTTCTCTTTGTGCAGCAAGATTAGCCCCGGAGCGCCGGTCAATCCCCATTAACTGCGACCGCCATGGACCTCTCGGTTGCAGATCTGGAACACGAGGGACGCTTGTCATTTCCTAGTAGCAGAAAATGGAACCCACTCTATGACTATGGATGAGCCTCAATGTTCCAGGGTGTTGCAGATTCAAGCCATTTTCACACTCTTACCTTGCCAGTTTGCCTTATCTTTTCTTTTGCTCATATTTCCTCATGTTCCGCACCTACGAGGCCGCCTTGAATGAATTCTGAATCGAGGACTTTCTATTGTCTGTTTTACAATTTGTATTGATTTGATTCACCCAGAAAGACCGCGTCTTACGCCAACGCACCCTGCACGAACCTCGATTTGCATCCTCAACTCCAACTCGCCACAAACCATTAACGCTTACCCGACACAACTCCATATCTCCCGCCCTACCTGCCTGATGTCAAGTCGTGCCAGCAGCAGTTGCCTTCGATCTACTCCCTTCTTCCTCCTGTAACAAGATGGCAGCCAAGCGCGTGGCCCATCTCAAGCCAAATTACGACGAGAATCCTTTCAACTCTCCCGGGCTATCTGTGGATTCTGTCGAAGAGACTGAGAGTGGGAACACAAGTGGACAGGACGAATTCCACCTTGAGCGCTACAGTGAGGGGCTGAGATGGGACGAAGAACGCAAAACACCTCGTCATCAAAAGCCTGCAAGACAAATGTCTAACCGGGCTCGAGAACCGTCGCCCAGAAAGCGGCCTCGCCCAGGGCTCAATATTATCACAGACTTCTCAAAACCAGTTGGAAGAGCTTTCACAAATGACGAGGTGCTAGATCGGGTGAAGACTCAACGCCCCGAGGTTGGCCCACGGCCTATGCTCACTGTGAGGTCACACACTGTGGAACATGTGCAGACTGAGATACAACCCCACCCCACGGATGGCCCCGGTTTTGTGAATCTGGCCGATCTTGCGGGTCTTCGGGCCAAAGAAAAGAAGCTAAAGTCGCCACCAAAAGCAGCTAAACAGTCAAGACTGCCTGGATTCTTTGCAAAGGATAGGGAGAATCACGACTCAGAGGATTCTTTTGTAGGACGGGGTAACGATGTACCATTCAGGTCGACCCGGCCGCTCGGTACATATCAGCACCGAGATGACGTTACCACAAATCGCTATTTACTTCGACCCAAGCAACAAGTGTCTCCGTCCAACAGCTCTATCGTAATTGGGATAAGTGTTCCGGAAGACGAGGTTGACTCGCACAAACCTCAGCCAGAGGCAGGTAGCGCAATAACTTTACATACACCCTTCACACCTACAATCGTCGTTACGCCAGCAGAGGCGGCTTCGTCTTGGAACCAGCGCAGCAAGATTCCTGACGGTGCAAGGTACAGAAGACCTGCCTCAAGCGTTTACTCTCAAGCGACACCTTATGTTACGCAATTTGCCACAAGCACAGACAATCCACCGGTGCCTTCTTTACCTCATGGTTTCACGAAGAAGACTCAAAACCCTCAAAACCCCCCTCCAAGAAGATCCGTTGATTCGTGGGAGACTGTCGCTGCACAACGCCCACGACCATACTCGGCAGCCACGATATTTGATGAAGACGAGAATGAAGTTACTACTCGCCCTCGTTCATCATCAGCTGAAAGCAAGATCGCAATCCTGCCATCCTCCATTGACACTGCTCGACCTCAATCCAAAGGATGGTGGAACCTCATGATGTCACCCATGCTATCGCGTGCGGGAACGCTGATGAGCAGAAAAAGTCCTTCCATGAAGCACCCGCTACCTCCAATGCCTACGTTCTCTGCAGCTCGGGAAAAGGCTGATTATGCCGACGAATTCAACGAGAAGTCAGCCCCTGTCATTGACCCGGAAACAGATCAGCAAGAGGTCGGCTTGAACATCAAAAGAGCTAGTACGTGGTCACAATGGAGCAACTGGGAGAAGGAACGTGACCAAGCGACAGAACCAGAAAAGGCTGCCGAGGTAGACTCCAGCAGAGGCCATAAAGTTCAAGATTCGGCTGCAACTGTAGAGTTCATGATGGAACCAAATCCAGGGCGAGAAGGGCTGGCGGCCGAATATTACCGTGCCTGCGCTGTGGACTTGCGGTCAACAACCCCATACTTCGAATGTCAAAATCATTCTTGCGCGGATAAGCTCCCAAAGCTGGTTTCTACCTCTATTAACGCTGAGGCTGGACGAGCTCTCGAACCTACTAATCCCTTCGAAGACAGAGGTATCGTCCTGCAATCCACATCAAGTAGCTCTCAAGCTGCGAGCGACAACCATTTGAGGTCTGACAGTGAGTCAACCATCATAGACGATGAGCCAACAGAGGTCTCACTCGTCATACGGAAGGCAGAAGTAGCACCATTTTCGAAACCTCAAAAGATCTCGGCGCCAGAGTTGGCAAATACCAGCGCTCCAGCTGAGAACAGCACAGGCAGTGCACAATCGAAAGCGATAGATCCTTCAACCGAAGCTAATAAGTCAGGCACTCTACCAGGATACTCACCTCCTCGGCCTGGGATTACGCGTTTTCCAAGGCACATCTTTACAGTAGCATCGGAAAGTCGACTTCCGCCCGCTTCTCCTGGCCCAATGTCGCCAGAGATGCAAAGAGCAATGGCATCACAGGGAGCTATACCAATGGCAGAAGTACGACAAGCTCCGCCAGCTCCAAGCGGCCCTACGTTCATCAACAATTACACAATTTATCCTGAGCTACCTTCTCGTCTAAACATTGCGCCAGTCTCTTTGGCTGACATTGACCGCCTACCCAAAGCACGTGAGAATGCTGAAGCTAAACGTCGGAATCTGGAAAAGGAAGACGCTGTAGCTCGAAAGGTTGGAGGCCTTTGGCGTGGGCGAGGTTGCATGCCTAAGAACGGTTGCCTGGGTCGAGGTGGTCCAGAAGGTAGGAAGAGGCGGAGGTGGTACATTGTCATCGCTGTCGGCCTCTTACTCATGGTTATCACTAGCATCGTGCTTGCAACGCAGCTCACCAGAAGAGGTGATCAGACGCCGGTCCAAAGTCAGTGGCTGAATCTGACTGGCTTTCCGCCGATGCCAACCGGTATCTCGACCATTGCGCGACCGGATCCTGCTGTTGAGGACAGTAGCTGCGTCAATTTGGATACGCTGTGGAGTTGTGCTGTTCCCAAAGAAGACCAAGCGAGCATTGCGCCGAATGATCCCGATCAGCCCAATTTCAGGATCGAGATTAGGTTCCGAAATGGGACCGTTCCTGCGAATGAAACAATTAGTCTTCCCAGCTCGACAGCCTCGAAGAGGTCAATCAACATCATGCAGAAACGACAGAACGACCCTTTCACAAATGAGCTCTTCGCCCCAACTCCACCTGCTCCGGCTACTGCAGAGCAAATATTCCTTGGCAATACAACCGACAATATTACATTCCCATTCAACGGAGAAGCAACGCCATTCTTCATCACTTTCATCCCAACCAGCCCTATCCTCCCCCCCGCGTTCAATGCCACCTCTTCTCGGCTACGCATCAGACAGACCTCCAATTCTTCAAACGATGTAACCAGCGGCGTCCCGCCACCAGACATTGGCAGTGATGGAACAGCCGCCCCTGCAAATCTGCTGCCAGACAGCCCACTACCTTACTCGCAGCCAATACGTCTTTACAACCGGGGCCAGAGTACTGAGCACTATGGCTTCTACACGTACTTTGACCGAGCTATCTTCCTTACAAATACGACCGCCGACGACCAAGATGGGCCTTTGGAGGATCAGAACGGCGGCTGCACAAAGGAACAAGCCAATTGGCGATGCACATTCAGCCAAACTAGATTTCTGGTTAGAATCTGGACTAACCCAGATTTTGGAGCGACACTGTTGAACGGCGGTCCGACCGCATTTCCGAGTTCCTACGGGAATGGTGCAACGACAACAACAGCGAATAGTACAGCCACGGATTTCAGTGCACCAGGCTCATTCCCGTACCCGGTCAGCATTACGTTGGATCGGCATGGAGGCGACATGAACAAGAAGGGCGCGTACTGCTATAAGATGGATCCTAGCGGTGATGGGGAAATCATACTAGACGATGAGAGTCCGCAAGTGTTGTTGGAGAATCGTGGGGCGGGTGGCATTCAGATCAATGCGGCGCCGAGTAAATTGAACTTGCCGAGCGGAGGGAATGCTGGGGCTCCATTTGATCCGAATGCGGGTGGGATTGATGGTGGGACTGGCGGTTGTAGTTGTGAATGGCGAAATTGGCTTGGTGATGTGGGCGGAAATACCTAATGAAATGACTGAACGGTGGGTGAGAAGTAATGGAAGCCGCTGGAATACGGTAGCATTTTGTTTTGGCTATTGTGCATAGCGACGGTCTGGATACAGGAAGCTGAGCTGAGCTCTATATAGCATTGACGGCGTTCGAGGCATACATTGGCACCAGACTACTAATAGAAAAGGGAGACTCTAATACTCAACACGCTTAAAGACAGGCGGACATATCAGACACAGAATCTCAAGTGCAGACGTGACCTTTTGAATCATAATAGATGAAGCAGGCAAGAACGCCAATGCTTAGCGATGCGACTCCAAATCTTTAGATGCAACGTCGAAGTCTTCAAAGGCATATCATCCTTCCCTTAGCCTCTCCGTTGCTTTCGAACCGTAGAACCAGCGACTGATGATGTAGATCTAATCCGTCCAGTCACTTGTATACCCCAGCAATGCTGTCTACCATGTCCAAAGCAGTATGAGGAAATTCTCTAACGGCGGTCCGAGTAACATAATGTGCTATGACAAGGCTCCTTCGTTTCTCCGGCCGGGGGCAGAACCCGGGGCCCCAACTTCGGTGACTACCTGTTCCGCTCTTCGCAGCTTAGGTTTCGCCGAGAGGTTGGGCTACCGGGGGTGATTCCATTCGATGTACTGAATGCGCGTGATCCACAAGGATGTGAATCGGTGTCTCGTTACTGTAATAAGCTCTATTATTATTGAGCTCTCCCAATGGTCCCAACGCTGCCTGCCACAGCGTCTCACGTTCATCGACAAGAACCTTGATGACCTCAGGTCTCCCCATCATAGCTCTCACCCATCTGCCATAATTCGGGTATCTGTCTAGAAATCATTTTCCACCTTCTGGGGCACAAATGGCAAGAAACGTGTTCGATGATGGCGCCGGATTCCCATAGCAGGGTGCCGGTATTTGGATCTGAGATTTGAAGTCAAGTCAATCTCCCTAGCTGGCAATCAACTGATGACTCGCAAGCAGTCCGGGCTGTAGTGTCGAACATTCCCTCAAGAGAGCAGTCGGCTTGTTATTTTTCTCTGTCAACGGAAAAGTCTTTCGGAGGCATCTGTGCTTTCCTCGGAGACTTCCTTTCTGATTCTCTGTCCTGCGTTTAGGCTTGTCCTTTGCAAACGAGGCAATCATGTGGAGGACGCCTGTCAGACTGGCTCAAATACTAGTCTGAAATATCCACATGTAAAATGATAGGCGGCAGGGCAACCAGGCAAGTCAGTTAAGGAACGGATGGAGCGAGCATGTCATGCTGTATTGTTGAGATGGGCGTGAAAAAGAAAGATGTGACAGATCACATTTCCACACCGTTGGTCGGTAACAAAGAAATGCGGCGCGCATGATGGCAATCAAGCCTTGAGTGGCTTAGGGTAATTTAATTAGCGGGAGAGTGCTGGAAAATGCATGGCCACTGTAGGAGAAAGGTCGAGGAACGGTGATTCCCCAACTTTGTCACGCCATGCCAAAGATTGCCAAGACCCAGCCCACACAAAGGCAGGAGAGATACCTCATCGACGTCCAGTTTCTGTATGTTGTAGAGCAGAATATATCATGACTCACGCGCTTAGCACATTATACACATGCGAAATGCATAACAGAAAGGTAGAGAAGTCTATTACCGGCCTAGCTTTGGTTCTGTTGTAGATGGAGCCATCGCCGCAAAATTGATGATCTTTTGGCCCAAAATGGTGGTGTCTAATAGTCTTCCAACAGCAGTATCAGGTGGTGAGCAGATTTAGTCCAAGTGATCATACCTATATCATTTGATCTTAGAGTTATGAATGGCATCAATGTCCCACCGAGTAATTACATTTGCTGCATTCTGGCGGGCGAGGGACCCTTGAGCTTGCGTAACCTGGCTGTCCGTTTGTGGCTGCTTAGGGCGGCTGGGGTGATTTCTCACCTGCAATCTTTCCACACGTTGCGCTGTCAAAGTACTTGCCAAGACTAGCCGCTGTGCCTAGACTAGCCTCTTCAAGGTTTCAAGTGCATGGAAGCGCACAACTTGCATCGCGACAGCCTGTACCATATTTTTGCATTGACGCTCTGGATCTTCGTCAGGTACTCATGCATTCCGGTTTCTCTCAGTTGCAGGTGTGGGGTCGTTGTGAGGGCGCCACTCGGCGTTTCATCCCATGCAATTCGTTACTCAACCAACCGCCCGGTCAAATGCGATTCGTTGCTTTATCCAATCCTCAGTCGAATGTGACAAGCGCCTTGACTCTTATCTTCAGACTTCGACACCTTCAACTCCACAGACATTTCGCGTTCGGTTCCAAGTGGCAGAAATCCCTCTCGTTGATTTCTGCATTTTTGTTAGCTCCACATGAATCATTCTTTGTTAGAATCACTAGTTAACCATATAGCCCTACCGCCGCACCTCCCAGGCAAAGCAGAGAACAGGATCTCACAGGTCGAGCACGCTTTGACAGGTTACTTACTGGACGCTAGTCGCACCATAAGGGACCTGACGAACGATCAACTCAGTCACCAGTGGGAATGTATTCGAAACATACTCCAGATATGCAAGGTCGTGAACGCAGACGGCAAAGTCAACAAGACCTCTCTTTTGACTGAATTTCGAAGACTTGAACACAACGGTTATCTGATACTGCATATCGCGGAACAGAATGCGGGCCTGCTGATCCGTCGACAATACGAGTGAGTATTCCATAACCTTCTTGCTGCCAGTCTAACCCATGTGGCTGACATTCTCTCTCCTGGCAGAAGTCAAGGAGAAATTGTCATCTTCGAAGCATTCGAAGCGTCTCCCCTCTCAGAGAAGGTTCTTGCTGCAGAGAACGCCCTACAGTGGGACTTCCCAGGATGCGCAGTCGCTATTCCATATTCCGTATTCGACAACCCCTCATTTCAGGATCACCTTGCCTCTTTCCTTGAGCAGGCCAGCACCGAGTCAATCAAGCGTTTTGCAGCACACACAAACAAAGCTGGATCCTTTGCATTTGAGAGCCGCGACACCGTCGATCCGTCTTTAATCACGCAGATGCTGATGACGTTGCTCGAAGCTAACGGCTATCGCATCTTTCCTCCGCTGCTGCGCAAACGTGTCCGCGACGATGTCTGCTGGACTGATGGAGCTGAGACGCCTTGGCGAAGGTGTGCGTACTGGCTGGTGCTACGGGTCGGCCTGCAGAGGCGTCTGTACACGATCCATGGTGGCGAAGCGGGAAGAGCGCACTACAAATTTCTTCTTTGCTTAATACTTGCGCGTCTGATAGACGATGCTATCGACCACCTCAGCCCTGAGTTGTTGACCTTTCTCAAGGCGAAGCTAACTCGCCGTCTTGTCAAGCTGGAGGTCGACAAAGACAGAGCTTCTTCCACCTTCCGTTCTGTCTACGAAGTCATGCTTGCGACTCTTGGACCATTGTTCCACAAGACGATAAAGAAGGCAAGCGAACGTATAGAAGTTGTCTGGAATGATTTCAAGAAGACTATCCGAAGACACATTCAACTCCTGCCTCTCTATGCAGACAAAAGGCACCTAGATTTGACGCTTCACCAAAGTGGACCTCATTTGCAGCAACTCCTGTCATTGGGTCTGCACAAGGATAGTGTGCCTCAGTCTTTTGCACCACACCGGCTCCCGGTGGAATTTGACATCTCAGTAGCGACCGCAGACAATTTCACAGCCTTCGCCAATCGCTACTTCTCGCTTTCAGAACTTGAAACAGAGATTGAAAAGGACTATTTCACCGCTCCAGTCTCGACAACTAACCACGAGGAACATTGCATGAAGCTTGCAAGCAAGATTGACGCATATTTGAATGCTGTATCTGATTCCTACGATTCCAACCCCGAGCAGAAGAGCTTCATGCTTCTCACGATCATGGAAATTTGGATGTGGATGGATCGGTGCGCCACCAAGCTTTTCACTTTGTTGATGGCGTACAATCCTGGTATTCCAGCCGAGATCTTGGATGTTCTACAATTGCCACACTTCGCGGACATGGTTCGCCTGCAAGAGATAGAAGAGTATCTGAGAAGCCGGCATTCGCTATGCAACTTCTCTCGCAAGACAATCTTTGATGATCCAGTGAAAGGATGCTTTGCCGAGCGATACTTCGACGAGTCGCAAGACTCGCAGCGGCTTCAAGAACTTCATCAAAGCATTGAAGCTGCTGCTGAATTTGGTCGCAAAAGAAAAGAGGAGGAGTGGGAGGAATTAAGCGCAAAGTTTGAAGAGCTCGGAAAAAGGATAGCTCAAAGCACTTGCCGATTTACAACCGACGACATCAGGGTGATCCATGACGACCGCAACTGCACAAAGTGCTATTTGCAGCGCAAAGCCAAACGTATGAAGATTCAGATCAACGAAAATCCCCTTCCTTCTAATCCCATCCACCGAAAAGCAGTGGTGTTTGAAGTTGGCTGTCCCAAGGCCTTTAGAGCTTACCGGAATGCAACTTGGAGGATCTTGGCTACCTTGGCGCATCCAAAGCAGATGGACTGCGTGGAACCTAGGTTGGTGCTTTGCGATTACTCTGAGCTCAAAAAGTTCATACATTCAAAGATACGCGGTGTGTCACTCGCGTCAACAACAAAATCTTTTCTGTCAACTCACTACAAGGGCATTCCTTTCCCCGTCAGTCTCGACCGAGTCTGTCTACCGAACGGATTGAAGTTAGGATACTTCGATGCCTTAACCAAAGCCTGGCCTGGGCGTCAAGCCCAAAGGCCGACCTTTGCCCACCATTGTCAGATGACCATACCCCCAAACTCACCGTTATCGTTCTTACAGCTCTCACCTGAGTTTGCAGTGGATTCAAATGGCCCATCTTCCTACGAAGTCATCGCAAGTCAGACTAGATGTCCTGCTGGGCTGAATTTACATGAGTTTATGGCCTATCAATCCCTCTTCTCTGGAAAAAGCCGACGGTGGCCCTTGATGCTCATTGAACTTGGCTCGTCGAACCTGAACTTCAGTACCGAAGCTGTTACCTTGCTTATGGCCCAACTGGCATTGCAAGCTGGGCCTGCGTATGAACGCGATCCTCTCCGCGCAATACATAGAATCTTTCGGCAAGAGTCTTTTGGCAAGAGACTAATGGAGCAGATTGGCCAGCGCCTCGATGTTATATCTCTTAACTGGCGTGAGACAAACTGTATGGAGATGCTGCTTACTTTGATCCTTAGGTTATGTTACGTTGCTTCGAAGCCTGTTGTCGGCGAGGCGCTCACACTACTCGACAAGGCTCGTGCAGCTACATTGAAATGGACCAGCCAGTTACGCATGGAAATTCACAGGGCTACAGATGCCAGTACCTCTCGGAGATGTTCCAGATACGCCTTCTGGGCCGCATTGCTCTGCAGGAGGACCTTCGCTGTACATGCCAAAGGCGTTGATGCCGGGAAGATTGAGAACATGCAACCTGCTGCTCTTCAATGCTTCATTGGGTGCTCTATTACATTGCAAGACAACCTGGTCGGCGACCCTGCCTCACTGCCGGCCCTTCTGAGAAATGCGCTCATCCGCGATTTGAAAATGGTCTATCAGATGCGCTTTATTCTCCGCCAAACACTTCAGGCCAACCCAGATAGCCTGTATTCTGCAATCGACGACATCTGGCCGCAGCCCGAGGGTGAAATGTCAAGATCCTACTCTGATTCTAAATTTCTTGAGCCTCCACTTGAATGGTGGATTCGATCGACTATTGGCGCTACACGGCAAACTAAGCAACAGACTGTACATTACCACTTGCTAGAAGGCCACCTACTTATTGATGGTCAACCGATGGGAAAGCTGCCGGCGAAGCACAGAGAATCAGTGGTTTTAGAGGAACTATTTGGCAAGCAAAGCCTGCTGATATATCCATCAGGACTTACTGGTATGACTTACACGCTTGCCTTTCCTATGGATGAGCATCAAATACATCTTGGGTTCCGTAACAAGACCCTTATTGTCCAGGCATGCATCCGTGGTGCCACCTTGGAATTTGTTCCACGCGGCGTGTTTGGCGACCAATCAAATTTCGACTTGCCGACTTCACTTGTTGCGAATTGTGTCCATTGGCTCGATCTCCGGACAGGAATCATGGAGGTCAGGCAGAAGCCAGATATATGGACATCTAAGCGGAGCAACTGGCTTCTAGATTTCCACGCTCGAGTGGCACGAAGACGGGGAAGCTCCCTAGTTGATCCACGCAGTCCGTTATTCCAGCATGTTGCGCACATTTTCAAGGGATTTGAGTACCACGACCAGCTGACAGTATTCCAGCCGGAACGTGGGAAATTGGCAGTTGAATTACGCCGCCTAGAGCTATCTTTCTTTGTGAATTCAAACAAGCTCCTCCAATGCAGGCAGCTGCGATCAGAGATCGATCCTGATCAGGATGCCGGAACATGGTACGGTCTTGACAGCAAGCTCGTTCTGCGAGATGCAAAAAACCCACGGCAGCGCAGCATTATAGTACCGATGGGGCCAGTTAGGTACAAACGAAATGGGACTCATGTCGCAGTCATCGTGGAAAATACCGGCACGTATGGCAGGTTCACCATCAACGATGTTCTTGGACGTCTCGAATGCCCCACTGAGCCAAGGCTTCTGTATACGAAAGCTCAATTTCATGCTCTCACGTCATTCGTCGTACCGGATCCTCTGACAGGCCGAACGGGAGCCGAAGAGGCTTTGCATTGCCTAAAGTCAGGCTATTGCCAACCATGGACACCTCTCAATGTTGGCCCTCTCGAGAGCCTAATGTCTATTGCAGACCTCACTCCCAAAAGAGAATACTATCCGAAAGATATGAAAAAATTGCAGCAAGTTTTCTGGAATCCCCATTTGACTACCACAATCCAGCATGACGAATTCAGGCCAACTGTGGAAGCAATTTGCGAGAAATCGAAGAATTTGTCTGTATTCGCGTTCAAAAAGACTGAACTTCCATCACTCGAGCCTGTTCGTGATACTGCCCATCTGTTGCGCCGCAGCTATTCGCGACGCAGTCTCTATGAGCGGCCAAATCCAAAATTTGACGGACAGCAAGCAGCTCCAGATTTGCCATATGACTCGAGAGATCGTTTTCAAGCTAGCAGAGCATGCCTTAACGTCTTTGAGACTGCCAGTGCAATCCGCAATTGGTCTTCTGAAATGCCCCAAACCCCAGACCTGGCTGGAATTCTTCAGAACTGGCCAACTATTGGGGGTTACGATCGCTCTTTTGATAAAGTCCTTCTCAGCGATCACCTTGACGTCCAATTCGCTCTTGAGTGGGGACCGCTAGTCAACCTTTGCCGCACATCTGGACCCAGAGATAGGTATCGGCTCATGTTCTTATTTGCGGCTATATCGTTTGCTGATGACGTTGAAATGGACATCATTCGAACTTTGATTGCTTTTGTCGTTTTGGAGGATCTCAAGGCGCTTGATCCTCCAAAGTGGCCGTCCTATCTGCATTTCCGGCAGATTCACAATCCAAGCGTCGACTACCTTATGCAGCTGATCAAACCTTGCTGTTTCCCCTATCCGGCCGACGAGCGGAGCACTTTCAACCTCAATCTTAGCTCCAAACTACGCAAGAAGCTTGAAGCTGCCGAGCTGAGATACGAGCAGCAGACCGAGAGCGATTGCAAAGCCCTTGCGGAATTCCTTCTAGGCCAGTGGCCATGCCCAGAACCAATGAGCGAAGGGTTATCCCAACATCTGCAAGTTGATGTGCCTCGAGCTTTAGAAATTATCCGCCCCGAGTGGCTACGCTTGTTCCAAAACATGGAGCTTTCAAATCACGTCCAACAAGTACAGCATGTTTTGGATCGTAATTGTACAGGGAGAAAGAGTGAGCCGCCCAAACTTCGTATCGAAGACCAGGAAGTGCTCCCAAGGAGACGTCGAGGTGGCGAACTCCCTACACTATTGCGTCTCTTACGGAAGACCGGCCCAGTCGTTTCGAGGGAGCTGTATCAACTCACTTCAGACGCGGACGGGAGATGCATCACCGGTGAGAGCTACAAAATCGCCGTTCAGCCGCCACAAAAAAAGACTTTCCCGAACAGTTTGCAAAAACCTGTCCGGGTGAAGCAAACAGCCTCGACTTCCTTTCGCGAGATACAGGAACTTGAAAGCATCATTGATGGCATTACTAAGTCTCATTCGACTGTGAAACAACGCTACGGGCAAGACATGATGCAGAGTCTCGACGCTCTAAAGATATTTAAGAGTGTGCCGAAGCAGGATGGACAATCAATCCTCCCCGCCAAACTCTCTGCAGAAATATTAAGAGCAAGACAAGCGGTACGCAATCAATTCAATCAGCTTTGTATGGCATTTGAAAGAAATGATCTCCGCGCCCAATGGTTAAAGGAAGGGGGCTTGTGGCCGCGCATCACCCCGATCACGCTTCTGGAGCAACTGCGCTCTACCTCAGCTTCTGTCTTTGGAGACGGCATGCAGGAAAACCTCGTCATGTACGCGGTGTCTATAACAATTTTGCAACGTCTCTTGAGAATTGAGGACGCCCATCTAAAAAACAATAGTCAGACACTGCTGGAAGAACAGAAGAATTCGGGCCATGATAACTGGCAGCCGCTGAAGAATCCTGACTGGCTCCTTCTCGAGATTGATGCAAACATACTGATCCGGCATGACCAGGTCGACGTTGCGCTTGCTACCATATCTCCAGCTTCAGGGTCGAACTCGGTGTTGCAAATGAATATGGGGCAGGGTGAGTTTGCAATATTTCACGTCATCCCTCAGAAGGCCGTCTACAGGGAAGCAGATAGGACTGACAAAGATTTACGCAGGTAAAACGTCTTGTATCATGCCGATGGTTGCCGCGGTACTAGCAGACACGAAGAAGCTCCTGAGAGTCGTCGTTCCCAAGGCATTATTACTACAGACAGCCCAACTGCTGCAAGGTCGGCTGGGGGGCCTGCTCGGTCGTGAAGTCAGGCATGTTCCATTTTCGCGCAGGACTCCGACCAATTCAGAAAATATCAAGGCGTTTTACAATATCCACAAAGAGGTCAAGGCATCCTCCGGCGTGATCGTGGCCCTTCCGGAACATATTCTGTCTTTCATGCTGAGTGGGCTACAACGCTTGTCAGATGGACGCGTCGCCGAAGCGACCCAGATGGTCAAGGTCCAGGCTTGGATGCGGAAGGTGTGTCGCGACGTACTAGATGAGTGCGACTTCACTCTTGCGGTACGGACGCAACTGATATACCCATCCGGCTCGCAAACAACTGTTGACGGGCATCCTAACCGGTGGGAGACGGCTGAGGCTTTGTTGCGTTTAGTTGAGGGCCACCTGTGGAATCTGCGTCGAGACTTCCCTCAAAGCATCGAAGTTTTCCAAAGACCTCAAGGCGGGTTTCCAGTGGTCTTCTTCCTACGAAAAGACGTCGAAGATGCCCTGATTGAGCGATTGGTGTCGGACATATTCCGCGGCCAGACGGCAATCATACCAACAAGAGAGTGCACACAATCTGATCGCCTTGCCATCAAGCATTTCATTTCAGACGCCAATGTTCATCCCGCGATTGCTGAACGGATCCGTCAGATATTCCCTGACAAGCCTGCTGCGAAGCAAAATCTCTATCTGCTGCGAGGATTACTGGTGCACCGTATACTCCTTGTTACGCTCAAAAAGCGGTGGAATGTGCAGTATGGATTACACCCTAATCGGGATCCAATTGCTGTTCCATTTCATGCGAAGGGCGTCCCATCTGATCAAGCAGAATGGGGTCACCCTGATGTTGCCATCCTCTTCACGTGTCTGGCTTTTTACTTCGGAGGCCTCGATCTCGCTCAACTACGCCAGAGCCTCGAGCATGTCGTAAAGTCTGACGACCCGTCAAGTGAATACGATCGCTGGACCCACAGCTCAAAAACTCTTCCGGACTCGCTGCGTGACTGGAACGTAATCAACGTTGATGATGAGTCTCAGCAGATGGAAATCTGGCAACATATTCGCTACAAGGTTGTGGTCATTGACTATTTCTTGAACCATTTTGTATTCCCGAAGCACGCTAAGCAATTTCAGATGAAGCTGCAAGCCTCGGGATGGGATATCCCACTCTTCTCACCAGGAAGCCAATCATTGACTGGGCAGAACAGCTCCGGGAACTACTCACAGCCCCTGACGACAGGCTTCAGCGGGACAAATGACAATAGAGCGATGCTGCCCCTAACTATCAAGCAAGATGACCTCCCTGGACTTTCGCACACAAATGCGGAGGTGTTGACGTATTTGCTACAGCCTCGAAGCCGAACATGCGTGCATGCTGCAGATAACTGGGGAAGGCACTTAACCGAGCACGGCTTGCTTTGTCTGCTCAGCGACAGAAAGATCCGAATGCTAATTGATGCTGGGGCCCAGATCCTGGAGATGGATAACCTCAGTCTGGCGAAAGCTTGGTTGAAAATAGACTATGAAGCTCCAGCAGCCGTCTATTTCGATGCTGAAAACAAGCCCTTCGTTGTCTATCGACACGGCTCTCAGATTCCTCTCTTGGCATCTCCATTTGCTGATGATCTAAGCAGCTGTCTTGTCTACCTGGATGAGGCGCATACTCGGGGCACTGATTTGAAGATGCCAGTTCATGCCAGAGGAGCCTTAACACTGGGTCTGGGTCAGACGAAAGATCAGACGGTACAGGGTCCGTACACTTCCTTAAGGCTGACGCTTGAGACATGAACTAACATGCACAGCTGCAATGAGATTGCGACAACTGGCGACCTCACAATCAGTCGTTTTCTTCGCCCCTCCAGAGGTCTACCAGAGCATTTTTGATCTTCGCAAGAAGAAATTCGGTGATCCGATTGACTCACACGATGTCATCTGCTGGCTCTTGGAGCAGACCTGCAGCAGTATCGAGCAAATCCAGCCGTTGTACTATTCCCATGGCGTCGACTTTTGCCGTCGCACTCAGGCCGCTCTGGACAACCCTGATTTTCTCGTCAAGGCCGATCAACGTGACGCATATCTTGATGCATTACGCCAAATTGAGAAGCAGACTTTGGAGCAGCAATACAAACCAAGACTGAAGTCGAAGCCTGCCACAAGCTTAGGGCCCTTCTCTCCAGATATTGCTGCATTCATGACGGAGCTCAATACTCGGCGGAAAGCCTTCCAAGACCATGGAAACGCCGTTCATGGTTCAGCACTACAGGAAGTCGAACAGGAGAGGGAGGTTGCTTTTGAAGTTGAAACCGTTCGTGAGGCGCAGAAGCCAGTCCACTACTCGCCAATGTCATTCTCAAGGCTCCATAGGGACATCATCAGCTTCGCAGAGACTGGCAGATTTGCTGCAGGCTCTGGAGGATACGAGCATGCATTTGCGGCTCTTCGGCGCACTGCCTTGGGCCTCAAATATGGAATTGGGAGTGAGGCTACGGCTTCGAGATTTTTCGTATCAAAAGAGTTCACAAGGACTGTGAACATGCCACTGGGTCGTCCGAATGACAACTTTCTGGTAAGTCGTACAGTGTTGAATCACTTTAGTTGAACCCTCACCGTATCCATGGGATAACAAAAGTGCAAACTAACAATTACCTTGCAGCGTCAAGTCAACTGGATCTTGTGGAGTGACGTGACCGGAACGGCTTTGGTCGTTATTCCGGAAGAAGCTGAACTTCTGTATCCTCTTATCTGCAACGCTAAGGAACCCCTTACGCATCTTTTGACGTATGCAGCTCCGGTAACGCGGAAGATGCTCCATTTCAACAACCTCGGATATTATGCTGTACCCACTATGCCAACCGGATGGAAACCTCCGACATGGCTGACGATCGAGCTCGGTATCTTCGCTGGGCGCCTGTACTTTGAATTTGAGGAGTATGGCGATTTGCGCAAATACCTCGGCTTGGATGACGATGATGCAAAGCTCTTAGGAGCTCTGGACGACGCTGTGCCCTCGACCGAGTTGCACGGAATAGATGGAGCAGCTGCTGAGACTGCTAACGGTGCGGAGAAGGACAAAAGCGCACCACCACAAGCACCGAGCTTCACGGCGAATCCCTTGACCTTCCTCCAGGAATGGTTGGCAATAAAACGGAAAGGCCAGGACTTTACGCACACGCCAATGGGCTATCTATGCCATGGCAAGCTGTTAACGGCAAGCCACCCATTCTTCACGTGCTTCAAAAACGATGGTGTCCCGGAGCCCAATACTGCCAGTCTAAGCTATAGCCAGGAGAGAGAAGGAAGCGTAGGTGTAGATGGTGACGGCGATGTGGCGTCCAACAAGGATTATGAAGATGATGACTATTTCGATGAAGAAGGAGATGACTAGGGCGGCGGCGGCGGCGGTCCAGCGAAAGCTGAATGACGGAGTCATCTCAAAGCGAGAACGAGCGTTGAGGTCTCAAAAGTGAGAAAGTGTGCCTTTTCTCTACTCATGGGCGACTTGATATTGAGTTCGCACGAGGAATCAATCAGCTGAAGATACTTACTTGACTGTGCCTATGTGACAAACCCTGCTTAGTCTCCTGCGTCATCGCCCGCGGGTGGGAGACGCCTGCGAGAAACTGGCTGTGATGAAGATCGAAGATGGTAAATCTGCTTTACTTCTTGAAATGGTATGGGAGGATATCTCGCTCGCTGGCCCAATCAGACTTTTTGCTAGGTCACCACAATTGCGGGCATATGAAAGACTGTTGGTTTTGCTCTCCGTGTGTCTGCGGGAAAGGATCTCAATTCATTTTCCCTCTTCATGCCTCAGCAAGCGCTCATTGTCTTACCTTCACTCGGTACGCTTACCAAATTAAGCAAGGAAAGAAGGAGAGAAGGGTTGCTTGCCCAAGCTGGGCTGTCTAGCCACCTATGTAGGCTATGTACCATGTGTGTCAATCTGTCCATGCTAGAGGTGGTATCCACAACTCCACGCTATGAAAGCAAGCAAACGCCAGCTATTAGACTTGGACAACCTCACCTACGTGATCACATTTTGGGAGCTACCGGCTTCTTGCCTGGCAGTGGACCCATCATTTGCTTCCACTTATCGTCAATCATCCTCTTCTCTTGTATCGGCTTCGCAGACCACATTTTGCGGAACTCATCCTCCTCTTTCCTCCACCTCTGCATTTCCGAGTCCAGCCAGTCTAGTGCCGCGTCGGCCGTTTGATCAACGGCCTCCATCGGTATCAGGTGTCCGACATCCTCCAACCATACGCTCTTCACACAGCCTGCTTTAGCGCCTCCACTTCCACCGACGCCGATACCGGTAGTCTCCATTTTGGCCTGCCAGGCTGGAGCGGCACTGATGCTAGACTGTCTGCCAAAGATGTAGAGGACGCTGGGTCTCAGTTCAGGTAGACGAAAGAACGTTGAGGGGCTGTCGGGGCGGTAAAACGGATAGATTGTGGGTAGGTTTGGATTGAGGTCGGCATGGGTTCTGCGGTTCGGAGCCTTATCTGGGCCATAACCATCAAAGTTTGGGCGAACAAACGTAAAGACTTCTTGGTGCTTCGTTGTGGTTAACGTTACCGGCTTTTTGCCCTTCAGCATGGTACCATCAGGATAGATAGGGGTGGGTAGATCTCTCAGCCCACATTCAATCCAACGCTCAAGTACCCGAGGATCCCATCTCTGATGGAATCTGCTAGCTCTAAATTCCTCTGCGGCTGCGTCCCGTGAAGGCCAGAAATCTTTCTGAACGTCGACAGCATGCCAGGGTTGGGACCCGCTTCGGGCGGAGTGGAAGACAAGGTACCCATGGCGGGGTCAATAAGGACGAGCGTGGTGAAGAGTCGTGGATGCATGTACGCTAAATTGACTCTGTCTTTTGGCATTACCTCACATGTCCTCCGCTTAGGGAAGAGGGGATATTGGGAGGAAATTTACAGTTGAGTTCCTCCCATACTGTGACCCATCCCCACAATTGGCCGTGGCATCTGCTCTCTCTTCAGATTTATCAGATGCAACAGGTCTCGTGCATGGTCGTTCCAACTAGGCTCGTTACCCAGAAGCTCTTCATTCAGAACGCCACTTTGGCCTTGCTGTGCCAGGTCGGCAATCCATATGCTTCTGATCCTGATATTGCGGCTCTTGGCGCGAGTGAGAACGTCTTCCCACAGCGGCTCGTAGAGCTCTTTCGGGAAGCCACATGCGTGAGCGCCGACTATGGTGATGTCGCCAGGCTGAGGAGTAGGATTGTCTAGCGGGACGTATTGCTTTACAGCCAGATGCAAGACATCTTCTTGCTCGTAGGCCGTCGCTTGCGGGTAGTCTCGGATATGTTGGCATGGAATGGTATGTTGGATGATCTTGAACAGGTTAGAAGACATCCTGATATGTCGCGAGGACCTATGGACAGCTGTTCCCCGTCGCAGCGTCTACTCTAGATATCGTATTGTGCAGACAAAGGAGGCAGGTTGATTGAAGAGGCATCGAGGCATATTTGTCATTGCTTGCAGAGAACTGACTCTACATATGAATTGCCGAGGTACATACTCTTGCACTCTCAGAGGTATCGCAAAGTGCCAGGGGTAGAGGAGCCTTCTCGTATAGAATCCCCCCTTCACCGTCTCTTTAGGGGTTCGCTCTTCGCGAGTTCCCCAAGTAGGATTACCGCAAACCACCACGTCATTGTTGACAACCCACTTGCCATCCATGCTTGAGCACCTTTGTTGACACTCTCGTGTCCCCATTCGAATACACCGACAACAAGACATTTGAAGAGATTGTTGTGCAATGGCGCAAATGGTGGACACGCTTCGAAGAATTAGACACGAGCCGAGCTGGGAGTAACATGGACAAGATCCTTGCTTTCTGGAGCACTCTTTACTGTGACAACAAGAAGGCTGTTCCAAATGCGGAGACACTCTCTACTTGGCACAGGCGCATTATTCCCTCTTCCTCCTCGCCCCAAACCCTGGACAACAATACGGTAGCTTTTCATGATGTGAAAGCCTCGGAACTCGCCGAAAGCACAATCGAGCGGATCTTTGGGTTGACTCATCAAAGTACGATAGGGCTATTTCCGAAGAATTCTCTAGTCGGGGATCGAGTTGTGCTTTTCAGTGGAGGATCTACACCCTACCTTGTTCGTCCGACGTATCACAATCTAGGCTCATACGATCAAGTGAGAAAAGTTTGTTCTTGGCGATTTGGAGTCGGGTTTGAATTAGTTGGGCCGTGCTATGTTTATAGTCTCGCGGATAGCCAAGCGAGGGCGAAGGCTATTGAAGAAAGCGAAGAAATACTCATTTTTTAGCCCTAATATGAAGTAGAAAAGAGAGGCCATCCCCTGCACAGGCAACACCTCGTCCAGCCTTGGCAGAATTTGCCTTCCCGGGCAGCCACACCTAAAGTTTAGGGCCGACCCCACGGATAGGAGGGTGCTTTCTCGGGCAACCGACCGCCTAAAGTTTAGGGGCTAAGCCCCCGGATAGGGGTGCCTTGCGTCCAAAGATCGCCTCGGCTGGACGAGGTGTTGCCTGTGTTGGGGATAAAGAGATCCACGCCTATGAGATATACGTCTGTAAGATGCACGCCTGTAAGAGATACACGCCTGTGAGATGCACGTCTGTAAGATACACGCCTGTAAGGTGTACGCTCATGAGGTGTATACCCCGTGATTTTGATTTTCGGGAAAATTTAATTTGTTCCAGTCGGCATACCACCGTGTTGGGTGGCATGCCGCATGCTGCGGTGTGTTATGGGTGGCCTCGAATGGTTCCGGGGATTTCTTGTGGCATGTCTTGCACCGTCACCGACAACGTGCAGCGTGCTTTTGTCGATATGGCTTTCAAGCCAGGCTTGGGCAAGGCTAGTTGGCTGTTCAGTTTGTGTAGTAGATGAATTAGTCGACATTCCTGATCGGCTCTATCACTCTCCGTGGCTCGAAGGCAGGGAAAGTCGCCCCACAAACCCAGGCACGCCAGGCAGCTAAGGCTCTAAAGGGCGCAGCTGCCTGGCGCCATGACACACTAGAACCAAATCTAAATTGTTGTCCAACAACCACTGGTGCAGACAGGAGGTTTGTTGCCATGTTTCTTCTACTCTATCCTCAATATCCGACGTATTATTCTCGTATATATGCGGGGTTGGGAAGATGTGCATGTGGAGGCATCGAAGAATCACATTTTGTGCTGAGAAAATGACTCATTTGCTGGACTTGGGGGTGGATTGATTGCGTCGGTGGAGGAAGATGATGGCAAATAGGGCAAGGAGGGGGGGGGGGAGGAATGGAGAATATTAAGGATATCGATTTCTTCAATTCAGTTGACTTCTTTCCTTCATCGACGGCCATTTTGGCATCTGTACCTCCTCGACGTCGTATTCCACCCACTCAACACAACCAATCCTAACCTACCCCTTCCGATTGAATAACGATCCCCTCCATCCATCGTCACCACCACCTCGCCGCCTTCCCACATCTATCCCAGACCGTCAAAATGCGCTTCATCCTCCTTCTCAAATCCAATCCCGCTGCCGAAGCCGGCACCCCCCCGACTCAAGCTATGATCGAAGCCATGATGTCCTTCTACAGCGAAATGAATACGGCAGGCGTCGTACTCGCCGCAGAAGGGCTGCACGCTAGTTCGGCTGGTGCAAGAGTGACTTTTCATGCTCCAAGCGAAAGCACTGGAGCTGCTGCCCCTACTGTTGTGCCAGGCCCATTCACACCAGCAGACCAATTAGTGGCTGGGTTCTGGATTATCAAAGTCAAGGACCTGGAGGAAGCGCTGGAGTGGGTAAAGAAATGTCCCTTGAAGGAGGAAGGCGCGACGATTGAAATCAGGAGGGTTTCCGAGATGGACGATGCTCATTTTGAGGGGAGCGTAACGGAGGAGATGAAGGCGCAGGCGGAGAGGATGAGAAAGGAGACCGAGGAGAGGGTCAGCGGGTTCGGTCAGAAGTAAGATCTGTGAAGCGGTTAGGTGTGGAGGCGAGAAAGGAACGACAATGGAAGTTGTTGAAACGGAGAAGGGTTGGGAAAGGCTGGGATTGACCTCACTATTTCCTATGTATGCTTTCCATACGGTTGCCGTGAAAAGATGTACCAGCACTGTTACCAGCTAGTGGTTGAAAGTCTAAGTGAAGTCACAGTCGCAGTTTTGGCTCTTCTGTCACTTTTAAACTCGTCATGTCAACCTTTCAGCTTGTTACACAGCGGGACAACTATTATCCACTCCCGATCCGAAGCCATGTCAGTTCCAGCGGCTAAAATGCTCCCAAGATTAGGCTATGAATTCCTAGGAATGGGCGAGATGTTCCTAAGCGCTTTTTCGCTTCTGGGAATGTATGGCCACACTTTTCTTAGGCCCCGTTATTGTTCTGTGCCTACCCCTTGGAAATAGACTGGAAGTACAGGTGGTCTACACAATCGGGGCGCCATCGTCACACTTGTAATCCAGACATGCCTAACCGTTTATCGAGGATCTTCGCTAGCCTAAATCTTGACAAGTCAATTCTTGGTAGACCATCCTCACCATGCTCAATTAAGCTCGAGGCCCAAAACGGTCGCTAGGGCGAGAGTCACGCTCTCAGCTGAACAAGGTCTCATGCCCAACCTCTGTTGGTGTCCACTGCGGCGCAGTGCGACACTTTCTCTGTTGGCCTTGTCGCAGCGCAGTATGGGCCGATCCAAACCCTCGCCCGATAACTCAGCCACAGTGGAGATGGATATAGGACGACGTATTGGTGAGGCAGCTAGTCAACGTGCTGATGTAGCATTATCGGCGGCGGTAGAGACATAGGGTGGAGACGTAGGGAGGTGGTATGGATTCGTTCATAAGGATTAAAGGAAGACAGCCTCGAAAGCACGGCGATATGAACCTTTTTTCCAACGTAAAACAGACACGCAACTTTGTATCAAAGGCTGGATATCGATCATCCGATATACACTTGTTGCTTGCTTTCAAAGTATTGAAAGTCCACTATCGCATGTTTAAACTTGAAGCGATGGAGGCTATACCAACAAAGTGACCGGAATATCATCGTAACCCAATGAGAGTTAAGCGTAACAGTATCCTCCTTCCCAAGGGCATGCTTCTGCTGAACTTGTTCGATTATTCTAGGCCGACAGACTTCGAAGTAATGCCCCATGATATCTTCTTCTGGAGAGACGTTCGACGAGACACCACTTGCATCAATTCCTTGACGAGAAGTTTGTGTGTGACCGTCTCTGATGCCTAAGAGCTCGCGCAAATGGCTTCTTAACAAGCTCTCAAACCAAGGATTCTTAAGAACTTCTGTGGTTGCATCCCATGCGTCATGAATGAGGTCGAGGAGCTCTAGCTCGCTTTGATTGAAATCGTAGTCCATAGGATGACCATTCGCCTTGTCCCACCGGCGATGGCTCAGAATTTCATTGCACTGCGTCAAAATGAGTTGAAGCTGTTGACTAGTGCCCACTGAGCCTAGCACGAGGGTTTGCAGCCTGCGACAGAATGATTGCATGGAAAATTGGCTTGATAAGACCTCGTTTCCGATGTTGGATGCAGGTCTGAAAACGCGGGATATGGTGCTATTTCTCATCCTTAAAACCGGAGCCACCAGTGCCACGAACTCGGAAGCCACTGAATGATCTAAATCAGACCAAGTTAACAGGGAGGCGTCCGTACGTACCTGAAAGATGCCTGCTCTCATCAATCCTCCCAAAAGCCTGTTCGTCCTGAGGGTATCCACAAAATGACCTTAGGTAGCAATCAAATAATTTCTCTTTTCCAACAGGAAATGCGTTGTGGGGAGTGCGGCCGATAGGTATTTCAGGAGCAATATCACTTCTTGGGACTAGGCCAAAGCCTAGAAGCGATGCCTGCCAGCTTGGGACATACACGTTCCTGCGTCTCTCTTCATAGTCGATCAGATGGCTGTCTGCAGAAAAGGAGAGTACAATCCCCAGAGACCGAACGACTGTGGACGTAATGAGACAGTTGTTTCCTTCAGCCCTCATCACCCCTTCTCCAGGTCTGAAGTCTTTCCAGGACATTCCCAGCCGTTGAGCAATGATAGCAATGTCGCCTATATTAGCCACCGCGTATGGTTTGATAACATCTGGAGGTACGAAATCCCACGACCTTCGGCTGATCTGTATCGCAGTCACTATGTCCGGCTGGAAGCCTGGAATGATGTGTTGGGAAAATACTCTCTGGTGCCACTGCAAAGTCTCCAGAAGATGGATCCACGATACAAGTTCATTGTCCTTCTTCCATTCCTCAAACTTCGATTTCAAACGGCGGTTTCTTTTGAATTTGTCGAGCGCATTTTTCGGTGCTCGACTAAGTTGCTCTCGAAAGGATTCGTCTTCGTCTTCGTCTTCGACTTCGTTCCCAGCACTACTTTTCTCATTTGGTGTCGGCAGCCTGGGCTGAGGGTGATCACCTTCCATAAACTGGCTAAGAAAAGTTGATCGATAAGACTCGCAGGTTCCATCGATGTTAATGACTGGACGTCCCTTAAGCGGGCAAACCTCGCGTTTTATCCTGGCCGGGTCATACAAGAAAAGCACTGGAACACCAAACGTTGTCTCAAACCGAAATTCTCCCCATCTGAATTTTCGATGCGTGAGGAGAGCCCACTCTCCCATCACTGGCCTCTGACATCGTCGAAACCCGTCCGCTGTACCTGTATACTGCTGCAAAACTTGTAGCAAGGCTATAAGGAGAGCCACTAAGGAAACCACAAGAGCGATAACTACAGTAGTATCTGTCATGATGAAGTTGTTTCCGATAGTGTACTGGGGGATGGAAATTCAAGATAAAGAGTTTGGAGACAATTCGTTCAAGTCGAGGTGTGTCTCGGTGCGACAATCCCCCTGAGGGAAATGGCAGGCGCCAAGCCTCACGGGCTTGGCGTCGCGATTCTTACCAAGTCCGCGCGCAGGCACAGTCGCAGGCGCTCAACAACAAATGCCATTCAATAATCCAAATGTGAACTGCACCAAATGGCACCTCATATCAAGATAGAGAAGTTTCGCACGTCGGAATTCAACGACGATGCTGCCTCATATCACTCCGCCTCGGACAATGATTCGGAATCTGAGGACGATGGATTTCATGGAGAGTCCGCGACATCTCGCCGACCTACCAGTCATGACAGAGACGTGCTGCGACAGGAGGATGAGCAGGAGATGCTACTCATCCGTTCAAAAGCCGGCCAATTAGATACCCACAAACGAAGTCTCAAGTCTAGGCTCGAGGACAGGCTTTCAGCAAAGATCTCGAAAAGGGAGACCCGAAGACAAAATGGAAAGTCTGGAAGGCGTATGCGCAACCGGAAGGAGGAAGATAGCGAGGTGATGTACGAAATGGAAGAGGGAGCCAAAGATTTGAGCTCTTCTTCCTCAACAGTTTCGTTCGACTTCTATCGGAAGGAATGGGCTATCGTGGACGAAAAGCAATCTAAGAAGTCGGTTCGGCGGCGCTTTATCTTCGTCTATCTCGTGATTGCTGCTGTTTTCATCGTTCTTGCCTTTGGTTCCTACAAGGCTTCAACCTCATATCGACGCTCCCACCATCCTACAACCACAACTTTATCCAATGGCACCCACCTTTTCGCTCCTACCACCATCCTGATCTCACTCGATGGCTTCCGCGCAGACTTCCTCAACCGCGACCTTACTCCTGCTCTTAACGCCTTCATTGCATCCGGCGTCTCTCCTCGCTACATGTTGCCCTCCTTTCCATCGGTCACGTTCCCCAACCATTTTACGTTGGTGACAGGACTCTATCCTGAGAGCCATGGAATTGTTGGGAATACATTCTGGGATCCTGTTTTACAAGAGGAGTTCTACTATACAGATCCGAGTCGATCAATGCAGCCAAAGTGGTGGACGGCTGAACCACTCTGGGTCACGGCGGAAAATCAAGGCGTACGTAGTGCTATACACATGTGGCCAGGGTCCGAAGCACATATTCCAGATACTGAGCCTACGTACCTTGACAAATTTAATGAGACAGAGGACTTATCTCGAAAGGTTGACCGAGTGCTCCACTGGCTGGACCTGCCAGGTGATCAAGATGAGGCGCCGCCTTCAGCTAGCCAACGAAGACCGCAATTCATCGCAGCATACGTACCTAACGTGGACGCTATGGGTCACTTAGCTGGGCCAAACTCAACGGAGATTCGGGCTACCATCGCCGACGTTGACAGTATGCTGACGCTTCTGACGGAAGGATTGTTTGCCCGCAACCTCACGGAGATTGTGAACATGGTGGTTGTGTCAGACCACGGCATGGCAACAACATCGACTTCCCGCCTCATTCAACTGGACGATATTATTGACCTCTCTCTAGTTGATCATATCGATGGGTGGCCTTTGCGAGGGCTGCGCCTGAAAAATCCTGATAGAGATTTGCCGACCATGTACGAACGACTTTTAGCAGAGTCCAAGAAGTCAGATGGCTTTGACGTATACACTCTCGATACCATGCCAGATAGATATCACTTCTCCAACAATGACCGAATAGCGCCGCTTTGGATCGTCCCTAAAACAGGGTGGGGTGTAGTCGAAAAATCAGACTTCGATGTTGCAGAGGCGCAAACCATTGGAAAGGCCTTTCACCCAATGGGCATGCATGGCTATGACCATGAACACCCTCTGATGCGGGCTATCTTTGTTGCACGTGGTCCCGCGTTTCCTCACCAGCCAAACAGCAGAGTTCCAGTCTTTCAGAACATCGAAGTGTACAATATCATTTGTGACTCTTTAGGTGTCAAGCCGCATCCAAACAACGGCACACTTCGACTGCCTTTGCAAACGATTGGCCTGCACAGTGACGAGGATGCGCCAGAGCTGGACACGCCACTTGATCCAGAGCCAGCCGGACACTCGGACATCAGACCCGGGCACACGGAGCGGCCGGGTCATGATGCCCTAACAGGCTTGGAAGACCCTGCGACTGATCAACCTACTGAGCACGCGGAAGACGAACAGAGCACTGACGGCGATGTAACTGGTGGCACAGGTGGCACAGAGACAGACCTAGATGAACAAGAGAGTGCGAAAGGGTGGTGGGACTTTTTACATGATCAATTGGAGGAAGCAAAGGAATGGGCCAAGAGCATCCTTGAGGCTATCAAGGGCAACAAACATGGAGACAAAGATAACAAGGACGGATGATCGGCACGATGCAACCGGATGAAAATCGAGCTGCGGCATCTTATGCATATCGTGGAGTCCAGACTCCATGTACATTCTAAGCCATTACCAGCTTGGAGCCCGCGACCAGAATGTCGTTGATGACGAAGCTCAGACCTGCAAGATCAGGCTCGCGACAACGCCACGATTGTTCCTGCATCGGTAAAGCAAGTTGATCACACACCCCATGGCGCCTAAGCATCGAGCAGCATATCTTCTTGGCTCATTCCAAAAGAAGGGGAAGAGCGAGAAAGCTAGAGTCAGCGTTTTGAACGTCGTCGACAAGGCCGGCCCCATCTCTCAACCAATTCGGTGGAAGCTTAAGTACCTTGTTCCTCGCGGAAATGGTTCTTACTGGTCAGCGTAGCCCAGGACATGAGGGTCGAATTTGGTTGCGATAGGCCGGGGAATGTCAGCCTTCACCATTAGCCACAACGAGTAGTCAATATCAAGGAGGTCGAATTGTGGGGTCGTTCATTGACAGGCTCTTTTGGCCCAGATGGGTCGAGGATTGTCCTTGGAGCGAAAGCTGGTAGTCCGTTGCCTAGCGGCCTCTTTTGACTAAGAGATTCTAGATAAAGACATCCTCTCCAAGAAATCTCATACCATATACCACGTACCTTCTCCCCTGTTGAACGAGAGCAACATAGTATTCTTGGAGCACCTCTTGGCAGACAGACCGACCAAGTATACGTGAAGTAGCTTTCAGGTCCTGTATAGGGCACGTCGACCTGCAACTGCTATTGGAAAAAGCGACAATGCACCCTAACTATCAGGTCTGAAAGGCTGTAGTCCGAATATTAACATCTATCTTGGTAGTATCGAGCGAAAAAGCTGCCACCTGCCTGCCGATACTGACAAAGCTGCCCGCCGCTTTGCTCACCCTCTACTCCCTGAGCGTTCACTGAGTCTTACCGCCGATCCGTCAACCGTCAACGAGGTAATGTCGAATCCTGAAAAGTATAACTGCGAGAGAGTCAAGTACCATAGACATCGAGCAAACACCCATATCCCAGCATGTCACCTTAGTCATCAGCTCTCTATTAGGTTAGCCGCAAGTCTCCATTGCTGTTCTCGATCTTTTCATCGAGACAGATCCTGGCGTGTCTCCAATGCCCGTCTCGAGAGCACAACTCGGCCTCCAAGAACCTGCCTCCATCGGCAAGCCTTACGTTCCGCGCACTCCCTCCAAAATTGCCTCCTGCCTGCACCCACTGGAAGTTCCCGTCATTGTTCGTTAGTACGCTATTCAGGCTTATGCTAGACAGCTTTTTGTGGCCGTCGGCGGTCCTGCATTCGGCAATGAGATCGTAGTCTCCATCAAGAGATATTTGCTGCGCCGAGGCAGAGAAATTGCCAGCAAAATGGCCGCCGGCAGGAGCTCCATGAGGGGGCACTAGGCCAATTGGCTTCGCGGGGTGATGGTCGGGGGATGGCGACGACGAAGAACTGCTTGAGGAGCGGCGAGAATGCGGTCTACTATGGTGATGGTCTTCCTTGTATTTGTCTTCCAACTTATGCCCCAGATAGGCCCCGGCAAGGCCACCAAGGAAGCCGTGATGTCCTAGTTTGTGGCCTCCATACGCCCCAGCTGCACCTCCAGCAAGAGCACCCATTACTCCCTTTTCCTCTTCTGCATTCCCTGGCTGCGCTTGTCCGTGAGGCGGAGGGAATGGATCACTCTGGCTATGGTTATATTTCTGCTGGGTTGAGCCATCGTGGTAGAAAACATCATAGCCGGGTGCTTGCGGTTGCTGATCATAGCTGGCTTCGTAGGGGTATGTTTGCTGTGGCGGATACCCCTGGTATTGTTCTGAAGGCCGCCCTTGAGCGTAGTCGTACCGCTGTTGCTGTGCTCCGTAATATTGCTGTTGATTACTGTTGTCCCCGTAAGGCGCTGGAGGCGGTGGTGAAGCAGAAGCTTGCGGCCCGGCATATTGTGGTTGCCATGAGTCCTGCGGGGGATAAGGCTGCTGTTGGTACCCGTACTGGCCTCTCTGACTGTCCTGATTGTCCTCATAATCCGTCGGCCGGTTATGATCCATGCTGGCATGCACTCTCCAAGCTTGTTATTCAGTTGGTCACGGTTTTGAATATTGGCGATTCTAGTCGTCAGAGCTGCGTAAGGCTAAGGCGTCCCACTAGACAGCTGAAAAAGTGGCTGTGTTTCCTCCCCCGCACTGTTCGATTGGTGCATCTCATGGGCGTGTACTGTACCTCACGAGCGTGTATCTTATGGGTACGTACCTCACGGCTTGCATCTCACGCGTGTCTCATGGCGCGTGTACCTTAGGCGATGTACATCTCAGATATTAGCAGAATGAGAGAGGCGCTTGCAAAGCCAGGAGCCAGAGCTACTAGGACTGCGCAGAAAGCCGGTTCCGATGAACTCTAGGTAATGGGCGTGTCGGACATTCGCATGGCTTTAACATCAGTATGATGAAATGCAAGCAATGGGCTGATAGTAGGCAATGGCTACAACGATTTGCGGTCACAAATCGAACGATGCAGAGAAATTCTTCCCCGGATAACGCGAGCATGCTAACCACATCATTATCTATTTAGCACAGCGAAATGCTCTACATACAGGATCCAACGCGAAGACCAGAAAGCATCCCTCTTAGATAAGAGAAAAGAGGGTGAATTTTACATCTCCATAAGCAGTTGTTGGGAGACCAGAAGCGGGCCCCTTCTTAAATGGAACACGCAGTTCCTGTAGCAGTAGTGTGTTGTGGAGGGGGATAAAGGTATGCCGAAAGGCAGGTTGTACGATAGGGAAGGCATAGCAACGATAGGGGGGGCAGAGCCTAGAGACATGTTGAGTAGAAAGGCTTGCTTGTTTCTATCTGTGTGTGTCCTTACTGTCTCTAATAGATGCTCAAAGGACAGTTCTCGTGTCCATAAGGGGCTAGTGACCAATTGGCCCCACCACAATGTCCTTAGCAGCGGACCAATTAACCGATCGACGTCCTCATGGGGGTCGAAAAACAGCCTTCATGTCGCTGCCTTCGGGGACTAAGGATGGCTTACGCACACCTGTGCCCGAGTTCAGGCATCTGCACCACGAGCACGTCGAATAGGAGCTTCCCGGCGCCTTTAGGTCCTTCCAAGTCACAGCTGCTAATTACGCTCCTGGCTAGCTCCCAGCCCCCACCCTCGCCCTTAGGTAACACACGTGTATATTAATACGAAATGAGTGAGGCTTTTTCCTTCGCCACGGCTGGCAAGGAAGTGATCTTTTGGCCCCGAACGAGCCTCTAGCAGGTGATACATGGAACTTACCGGCGCCAGATATATATGTCATGGGGAGGCTGAGCTTGCAAATTTCAGCCTTGCAACTTGCGTTTTCATCACCATGTTCAACAATTAAATACCCTCTGCTTTGACCATTCCCAAGATGCGTATCGGTTGACTACTTTTGATCTTGATTTTCGCCCATCTCCTTAGCGTTGATATAGGTCTTGATCAGACTTATTCGTGAAATTATCACAACAGTCGGCCCTTGCTCGGAGAGCCGTCGACATGACGTCTCCCTCCGACCCGAAGCCAAGCCATCTGCTCCCTCTTGCCGCTCTTGTGGCTTCGTTAATTGTCGCTGTAGTTTTGATTACGGTCGCTGCAACTCCAATCTATCTCAAGTCATCCGGTGCCTTTTCCACAAAGCAACACGTCGGGTATGTCGCCTGCACAACAACAGTTGCCACGATTATCACCGCCTGTATCGCGTCTCAGGTCCGCGCACTGTTATTACTCCACCAGATCGATAGTAAAATTCAAGGAACATTTGACGTCAGTCTACTTAACGAACGTTGGCGGGTTATCCTTAAGATGGGCAGCCCGAAGGAGATCTTGCGAAACCCAGCGATAGTAACTATCTCTCTCTTGACGAGCCTCATCACTACCGCTATTGTCGCCGGTCTAACACCGGACCTGACGACACGTCGCTCCCCGTACAGTCCCAAGATTTCCTATGGGCCAAATAGCTGCTGTCGCACACAACCTTTGTCCGATGTAGAACTGGACGGCCGGGAATATTACTGGGACCTTGGGAATGGAAGCGCATTCTTTATACCGGCCAATGCAGGTGGCTGCCCAACTCGTTTTGCGACCGTACTAGCCGGAAATGTTAATTCAGTCGATCCGGATGTTTTTGCGTATGCCGATGGCGGCGTGGAAGTCCCAGGTAACGCCGTTGGCACTCCGCTAAGCATCTATTCCTCTCGGCCGAACGTAGCACCCGAATTTACCTCCCTTCTGGACATGTATGGGCAGAGCGTGGTTTCTACAACCCAATGTGTTCCAGTCATGCGAAAGAATCCGATCACTTGCCGGCGCGGTGGCACTATTACCCTAGGGCCATCTCAAATGAACCTCACCTCCTCTGACGGCAGGTGTAAACATAAAGCAGAACTCCCTTTCTATAGTCCTTTGACTGACAACACGATGGCCTCAGCAATGTGCGCATACGGTGAAGTGGGCCAAGGCACCATTGTAATGGGCGCGAGCGGAAGTTATGTTAAATGGCTTGCATCGTTTCTGGGCGACTACCATTATCCGCATCCGACCGATGACGGAGACATGGGCAATGGCGGAGACTGGGCCGGATACTCTTATGTAGTAACCTGCACGGTGGACGCTCGAGATGTCTGGGAATATAGGACAGTCACATTAATTCTGCAGAATCCCGACACGCCCGACCAGAGCTACGCACGAGCTTTACAAGGCCACGAGCCTTGCTTCCCTATTCCAGAGACCAGCGCAATAAATGAGTGCCTCATCGGAACTTCCGCTGCAGCTAACTGGCAGATCCTCGATCAAAATGCGGGCCAAGACGGCCTTCTCGATCTTCTCGGTGACCTGACTGACAACTGGAGACCTCCGCCGTACGGTTTCAACAATTCCATAAACGCCCTCGAGGACGCCCTCGGCCTTATCAGTGCGCTTGTGGCGTCGAGAATTAGCTCTTCAACTGTAGCCGTCAATGGCACGGTAGTCAGAACAGCCACGACTGTTGGGACTCGCAAAGCGTTTGCGTTTTTATTTATCATCCCACCCGTTGCCGTGGCCTTCATCCTCTTCTGCCTTATAGTCGCCACTCGCACGTTCAAGGACATGTTCAAGGGCAAGTTCTACAGAAGCTCAATATTTGGTGATGTGATTCAATTGGGTGGAATCCAAGAACCCACGAGGCAGCAGACGGAGGGGCAGCAGACGGAGGGGCAGCAGGCGGAGGGGCAGCAGGCGGAGGGGCAGCAGACGGAGAGACAGCAGGCGGAGAGACAGCAGGCGGGGAGACAGCAGACGGAGACGGAGACGGAGCGGGAGACGGAGATGGGGCAGGAAACGGAGAGCGACCGGGACAATTTATTGCTCTCTGCGGCACCACATGGCCAATCGCCGGATGAGGAGCGAGATAGTAACAGCACAGTCTCTCGGACTCAAGTCCGTTAACTTCTTGAGTAGCTTGAAATGTTACATGCTAACCCGCTTAGATCTTAAGCGAAAGCGAGAAGATGTAGCACCGCACACCTAATACCGTCATTTGCAAAAGATTGTAGCTTTTTGCTAAGATGATAGAAATTCGCCCCGGCCTCACCCTGCTCCGCTCCTAGGGTGACGCCGCCCCTGAGCCGCGTGAGCCTGGATGAGCCTTGGGTGAGGCTCAACCCGGGCTCACTGATGAGCAAAATGCCGCTCTTCTTGCAAAGTAGAAATCTAAATCCACATCCAAAACCAAGATGCGCTTTGCGGAGATGTTCCAAAGTGTCTCCTGTGCAACTCAATTGATTTGAAGACTGCGGCGGGCTAGTCGCCATTTATCGCAAATACTGCACGTGGCAGCATGACTTCTCCGTAGTCTCAATCCAAGTGAAAAGGGCGCCGCAACCTGTTCCAGTTAAGCGCCGGCCCCGACCGTCCGCTGCTTTTATTTCACGGGACCCGCTGTGTCCTCTGGGAGATATATTCGTCACATCCCACGTCCTAGCCAACACTTGTTAATGCACCTCTGGTCCCAGGCGACCATCGGTATCCAATCATGCCGCTTCATCTTTTCTTCTTCGGCCGCTCCAACTGCGTCCCCCAGGTCAGCATTCCTAGCTTCCCAGGGGGTGTCAACCGGTCTCATCTTGACCTCAACTGCCCCCAACGATTGCTCAACACTGACCCCTTGAACAGCCCTGGCGCTGATGATGACGCCGATGATGACGCCGATGATGACGCCGACGATGGTGACGACGACTGTTGCCTAGGGCCTCCGTGTGATATAAGCGAAAGCTACCTAAGACGACCTTACTGCCATCCTCACGATTCAAGCCTCTCGTCGCCGACCGCTAGCTGTGGATCCTTACATCCGCCTGAAAGTTCACCGTCTCCAATCACATAACTCCCGCAGGCGTCGACAACACAGCTGCCACAACTCCTTGACCCTTGATGCGGGCCCGCTGTCCAGCTCGGAGTACGACTGAGACGGCAACGAGAAATGGGGCGCTGCCGTAGTAACGAGGCCCCATACATCCGACAGTCCTAGCTGAAATTGTTAGCTGAAGGTGCGAAGGGACCAATCAAGAAAATGCCGCGTAACCAGCAGGAGGCTGCTTTTCACAGCGGGCGTCTCGCCAGGCAACAGGCCGTACGCCTTTCGGGCCGGCTACCTGGCGACCCTGTACGGACCGAGCTGCGCGCAGGGTGAGACATCTCGCAGCCAATGGGGCAAAACCTCTGTCAATTAGGGAGACTACGACGACGTTGTTCGAAGCCCCGCCATACACACGCGAAGGACTCCCGGGCGAGCAATTACCCTTCCCTCCCCTACTCTAAATTTGAGGAGTCCAAGTAGAGAAAATGGCGCACCTTCATTTAGATTATCAGTGAAAGGGTCGGTCGTAGAGCGATGCCGACTCGTCATTCCGTCAGCTCGCCTGGCACACTGGCGGCGAGATTGCTGCATGAACAGTCCAATGGGACAATGGACGCTCACAGTGGTGCCCATAGTACAGATGCCCACAATGGTGATGCTCATAGTGGACGCCTATAGTGGTGCTCACAGTAGAGATGCCCACAACAGGGATGCTTACCACGGTGATGCCTACAACGGTGATGCCTACAATGGAGACGCCCACAGTGGTGGTGCCTACAATGGTGATACCCACAATGGTGATGCCCACAGTGGTGGCCATAGAGTAGTATAGAGACGCCCGGAGTTGGAATCCTAGCTCCATTCCAAATATGGACTCCCATATCCAAAACCGGCTCTCGCCTTCTTGTGCAAATTTGTCGTGACTGCCAACCACCCAGAAGGTCTCACGGTCCCAATTCGCTTTGACGGCCTTTACCACCGAAAACAACCCAGGAGTCTGACGCCAGCGGGCCCCACCAAAGCAGATGGACCCGTTGTAGAAAAAGAGCCCATTACCCCCGCCCTTCCACTTCTCACAGCACATCCGGTAGAATATGAACAAGTCAACACCCTATTTAGGGTAGGTTCTTTCTACGACTTGCGTTGTGAATGAATCCTTTGATTCCTGAAGAGGTGGGCATTCTTCTGCCGAATTTGGTTTCTCAGTGTTTCAAAAGTCCGTCTCACTAACTATTTCGTATGTGGCAGAACTCCTTCTCAATCGAGGACCGGGGTCAATTCTCCTCTGCAATATCAAACTCTGGGATCCATTTCTTCTGGAATATTCGTATTTCTGTCAAACGAGTGCCAAAGATAGCTATTCTGGGACGATTTAACGAGCGATAACGTTACCACGACTTCTAAGAATCGTTCTGACTGGCTAGTATCGAGTTAGACCTCCGTTGGTACGCTGAACAGCCCTCAAATGTCGGAGGAAGGCCTCGCAAGAGGTTTGTAAGCTTTTCCTGAGGATAAATGGCCCATTCCCACTCAATAGCCACCCGGAGCTCTCTCCCATTCGTCAGCCGACGCTCTCGACGATTCATCAAGTTGTATTTGGTCTTCCCGGTGAGATGTTTAGCCTTTTCCAAGCTGAAGCCGACCTTACCGACGCCGGTGAGTTATTAGGGAGTCGAGATTAAGGATAGCTAGCTTGTGACTAGTACGCGTGATGTGAGGTTGATTGTTGATGGAAACGAGATAGGAAGAGGAGTGGCAAAGTGTGTGGGTCGCGCTTGCAATCGGGCTTGTTGAACAGTGTACAACGTCTATGTCTTCCTGCCTGCACTCGGTGAGAAAAGCGAACAGGATGCAACCGAGGCGAACGGTGCACGATAAAGAGAGGAATGGTGCTGAGGCTTGGCGGGACTAAGGGACTAGGAGGTTAGTGAGACTGCCACATGGAAAAGCGGATGTGAGGGAAGGGGTTTGAGTGGAGCAAGGCTTGGCTATTTCTCTTTCTGATTTTCTGTCCTGGTCTCGCACAAAGGCTTGAAATAACTCCTGTTCGTGCTGTTTTAGGCCCATGACATTAAGACTTATTCGCCCGATGGCTTGTCTAAGTCCCACCGCCCTAAGGAGCTTCTAGGACGAATGTGTGTAGCATCGGTCTTGGGGTAGATAATCGCGCCCAGATCCAGCGGCAACTTGGCAAGCCGCGAGGCCGTTACGGCCTCGCTAATTTCAGCTGGAATTTCAGGTGCTGCCTGTCCGGCTGGTGCCTAGAAGCCAGGCAGCACTGTGCCTGAGGCTTAAAGGGTGTGTAGCGTCATCAGCAAACTCGTCGCACTAGGCACCAGCGCTTCAACCCTGCTTTTCGGACAACTTTCTCGGCCAAGGTTCTTATCCAAAAGTCAACTACATATTTTAGCACTATTGCTTGAGCTTTTGTAGACAGAGTCAACAATTTCCTCCCGAAGTAATTTATCGATGTCAATATTAGTGTCTGCAGTGCATATTGAGTTGTGGCAGCTCTTTGTACTTCATGAAGAGAACTAGGCTGGAAGGATCTGACGAGCTACAATGTAACGCCTAGCTTCAGGCAAGGTTGTTTCACATGCGCAGGCCTCAGTCTAGATTGGTTAGTTAGACGCTGGATCATTTTTCCAGTACACTGCATTAGCTCGAACCGTCCTCGAACTGCAAAGCTGCTGAAGTCTTGCAAGCCTTTCTTGCTCAGCCACTGTTCATGCCTTTCTTGCGTTGAAAGTCACCCACTGCCATTACAAGCAAATAGCTAATCGCATAGTTTATGCGAACCCCAGCCGGAACTCTCTCTGTGATTAGAACACTTCAGAATCGTGATGGAAAGAGGACTTGCCGGCGTTCGCAGCCTTCACTGGCCGGGCGCTAGTGATGCGGGTTGCCACTTTGTCCTTGTGTTTTGTTGGCATTGGTTGTAAGTTGTCAAGGTAGATGCCTGTTACTTTTCTGTGACCAAACCTTTCGATCTTGCCACGTTTCGGATAACGTTCAAATGAAAGTTTCTCGATCTGCTGAGCCCCACTGCTCCTGATAGGTCATCATCTCTGATTGCTCCGAACCTACCTCCCCGGCATCATTTCGACACTTGCTCCTTCGATCGTCACTCCCTTCACAAATCCCTTGTCAACCAGCTCTCGGGTACCAATAAAGTTTGCTAGATCAGCTGACCTTGATTCAGTCTACCTAGGCGTCGCACCGCATGAAGAAGCGCCCAGTTGTTGTCCTCAGTCTCATTCCGAGTCATGGTTGTACAACCGCGAAAGCAGAATCCGCAACATCAACCATTGACTGTTTCCTTGAGGAAGATATGCCGAGATTATCCGGCTGGTAGCGGTGTTCTCAAAGAGCTACTTCAGAATGCCGACGACGCTGGTGCTTCCACTGTTGTTCGTGTGACCCAACGCTTTTCAATCTCACCTACGTACGCTAACACAGCCCAGAGATTCGTTCTAGACACGAGTAATCATCCGGACTTGCCAACACTCGTTGATGGCCTCGCTAAGTATCAGGGTCCGGCTTTGTTGGCCTACAATGACGCACTCTTCTCCGAGAAAGACTTTCAATCTCTTACGTCTCTGGGTGATTCGAAAAAAATCCAAGACAAAGCTGCTACCGGAAAATTTGGTCTTGGATTCAGCTCAGTATGCTTTATTCTTCGCTGAAGCGGTTCTTGTTGACTGAGTGGAGATAGGTGTTCAACTGGACTGATTGTCCCTCGGTCTTGTCCGGATCGACGTTACTCTTCCTTGACCCTCATCACTCATGGTCGCGAGGTTTTGACCCTCCTGGAGGTCCAGAATATGATTTTCCCGTTTCTGTGACGGACGAGGCAATGATGAACCAGCTCCATTGCTTTTCACTCATCAACACGGAGTGGCAACATCCTTTCCGCGGGACCATTATTCGAATACCTCTCAGAAATGCGTTGCAGGCTGAGAAAAGTGAGATATCCACGAGGGAAACTACTACTGATGATATTGAACGTTCATTGAATACCTTCGCTGAAGAAATGGGTTCGGATGGGCTGCTTTTCTTGAACTCCGTCCAGCGCATTGTCTTGTCTATCGATGACAAGCAATTGAACGATATCGAAGTCACTAATGGACACGACCTGACTAGGTGAGTTCAATTTTACGATAGGTTTGCACTTTGGCTGACTTCTCTAAGCTCAAAACAGCTTCTCGGAAGTATTGTCGCGAGTTCGATGAACCAAGAAGACCAAATCCGTCATGAAACCTTCTATGAGGTCCATATTCGCCGCCGCTTTGCAGGACAAGAAATCGTCAAGGAATTCGGCGTATTGAACCTGCTGGCGGGATCGATTCATGATCCATCTTTGGCGAATTGGGCTTCATCGGAAAAATTGTTCCCTTGGGTTGCAGTTGCAGCTCCCCTCAAGGTGTGCTCTTCACGTTATTGTCACTGAAAGCAAAATCTCACTGCTACTAGAACCTCAAAGGCAGCAGCGAAGAGGGACGCCTTTTCTCCACCTTGCCGCTTCCAATCCTGACAGGCCTACCTGTCCATATTCACGGACGCTTTAGTATATCTGACGACCGTTCCAGAATCCATGGAGCCGGTGATAGAGGCGTACAGGACCATCGACCGCAGGAATGGAACAAATTCCTCTTCAATCAGGTTATCCCAATCGCATGGGCAAATCTTCTCTGGAAAATATCCCTAGCCTATCCGACTGAGAACCATTTTCATTTATGGCCTACAAATAGGTTCGATACTAAGCAGCTCTGGGACATCCTATGCCCTGCGGTTGTTGAGCAGATTTCACAGAACCGCCTACCTGTGTGGTTTACTGATGTCGGCCACGTTACTCTGGAGGACGGCCTCTTGGCTTCAGACACGACAACGTTGAAGGATAAGACGGCATTCTGTGAAGCCAAAATTCCCGTGATATTTGCGGCAAACTACTTGTTTGATCAAGCTCGACAGCGGGCGGGAAGTCGCAATCTTGAACCTCGGACACTTTACGAATGCCTTCGACGTATGGAAAGCCTTGGCCATCTGTCGAGGCAATCCAAGCTGGTAATTCTGGAAATTCTCCTCCGGGAAATTCCTTTGACAGACCTTGGTACTCTAGAAATCTTTCCCTTCTGTGACGGAAATTTTCGGTCTCTAAGACTACCGCAAGTCTTCTTACATCGCGCTATCTCCGAGAAGACTCTTTTCATACGACAAATGGAAATCAGCATCGATACAGATCAGCTATCAGACAGCGCCTTGAAACTGCTGCACAATGCGGTAAAACGGGGTGATCAGGTGGTGCGCTATCGAACGCCAGAAGATCTTCGCGATTATTTCTTGACACATATTGCCAGCGGTTTGGGCGATATTATCGAGTCTGGCGAAGATATAATTCCGATGCTCAAACAAGTTTGGGACTGGATCTTGCGATACGGCGGGGATCCGTTGCCCCTGTCAACCCTTGGGCCTTTGTGGTTAATACCACTGCGAGGTTCTGGTATTCGGAAATTAGTCCCTCTGGATGGTTCCAACTTCATCACCTGGTTTGGTCCTGGCGAAGTGAATGACCTGTCGCTCAAGTTTTCCACTGCAGATGCCGGAAGGAACTTTAGAATCCTTGCAGGAGATGCGTTGAGCGATGAGACAATGCGGTATCTGCACAATTCTGCTGTTCACGAATCGTCTCTCCTCCTCAAAGATGGAAAAAAGTTCGGAAACTTTGCGGAGTTTCTTGCACAAGAGCGTAGTCTACTGCAAGTAGCTGCAGAAGACATCAAAGCTTCTGTCCTACGCACACTAACACAACTCTACCAATCTCAAAGTCAGGCCAACCCCAAATTTTTGCACAACACTCTCAAGAGCCTTTGCATTTTTAAGGCGGTCGAGTGGCCGGCAAATGCAACTTCCATGAAGCGATACTGGACAGACATGACAAGGAATGTTGCTTTCATCGGGTTGAGCAAACTCGTGCCGGTACCGTTCTCTTCGGAACGTGTCTTCCTCGACGTAAGCGACAAGGATGAAAGAAGGCTCTTAGAAGGCATGGGTCTTGTGGAGTGCTTGGATGATGTGCAGATACTCGAGAGAATTGTAATACCAGCTTTGCAGAACGAGAGTTACGAAAAAACGAACCCGAGTTTCCGCCTCGACGTTGCAAATTTACTCTTCCAAAACTACTACCGTCTCTCTTGCTCCGCGCGAAGCTACTTACCCAGCCTTGCAGTCGTTCCGCTGCAGAAGGGAGAAGACGAAAACGACTTAAGCTTTGGTCGCCCGTCGGATATCTTGGATCTTCAGAAACTTACAATCAGGAGTCTCTACTTCGACAACGAGATACGGCTGCCGGAACAAGAGTTTTACAATCGATATTTTGCAGCTCTGGCACAGTGTGGAATGGTACAATCTTTGAACAAGGACGTCGTGCTCGACCGCATCCGAAGTTATGCAAGAAGTGAGCTCACATTTGACATGGTGGCTTCCCGTGCGAGGAGCCTCCTCCAAATGCCATTTCCGAGAGATATTACTCCAGCAGATGACCTCACTCATGTCATTCAAGAGCACGAATGGCTACCAGCTCGAACGCCAAACATGTCTGGTTGCTTTTCTAATTCTTCCGTCTGTCGGGACAGTAGTGACGAGCCTATTGTCGGCCATGTGTGGCACGTACTGCCTTTTCAAATAAACGAGAGCTGGAGGTCGATTTTGGGTTGGCACAACTCTATCAATACCAACGTGCTGATGTCTCAGCTCGAGAGAAGTATAGCTGCCGAAGACCTCCATTCAGTCGATCGAACACTCTCCTACATCCAACAACATCACGCAGCGGAAAGCTACGCAAAAGACTTGCTGAAGTTGAACTTCGTCCGCAGCAGCAACGGGAAACATGCAAATGCTGCCAATTTTTGCCGCCGAGGAGCTGAGAGGTTGACGCCTTACCTCTACAATGTGGAACCACGGTTTTGGGATGACCATAGCAAGATCATGAAACTGACAAAAATTCCTGAACTTCCAAAGCTAGAACAGCTCAAGGACATTCTAAAGACTCTAGATTCAAAAAATGCTCTGAACGAACAAGAACTCGACGTAGCGGTCGAGCTGGCGGGCATTTGGGGCGTCTGGTTTCCCGATGCCGTTGACGAATTGAAGCTGCCGAATGATAATGCTGTCCTTGTCGAACGCAGCGAGTTGGTGTACAATGATACGCCATGGCTGTCAGCAGGAACACGTGCCATTTTGCATCGCAAAGTCTCTCGAACCATCGCCGAACAACTGAGGATCGAGCTACTGAGTGAATTGGCGAAGAAAAGAGATCTCGGTATTGAAGATCCCGATGATGACGAGTTTGATCAGCGGGAAGAGATGGCTGACGGAATCCGGGATACTCTGGACCGTTACACAAGAGAGCACACTTTCCATGAATACCTTGCCAACGCTGACGACTGCGGCTCTGCGTCCGAAGTAAACTTCTTCTTTGATGGGACGAGTTACGGCACGAAGCACTTGATTGATGAGGACTTGCAAGGCCTTCAAGGACCTTCCCTCTTGATCCATAATGACGGTAGTAAGTATATTCTCATCAGCCACAATTAGTAGGCACTGACATGTCGGTTGGCAGTCTTCAAGGAGTCAGATTTCAAAGGCTTGAAGCATGTCGGAAGGGGAAGCAAGAGAGAAGACCCAACCACAATTGGGAAGTTCGGGAGAGGGTCTCAGACAATGTATCATTGGACCGACGTACCCATGATTTTGTCTGGAGAGCATTTTTTGATCTTAGAGTGAGTGGGTATCTGTGGTCTGGTTGATTTGTTGCCCTAATTACTGTGTCAGCCCGCTTCGAAAGCACCTGCCTCTTAACCACCGCACGAGGCAGAGAAAGCCCGGTATCAAGGTGAAATATGCCAAACTCAAGCCAAACTGCCAAGACCAACTATCTCCGTTCGAAGGTCTATGGGGCTTCGATAGCAATCGAGGCTTCTATAATGGAACCATCTTTCGCTTTCCCTTACGAAGCACTGGACAGAGCTCTGAGTTGCTAGAGTCAAGAACTTGCCCAGATGCACAGATGACAGTTCGGTTGTTTCGCGAGGTTTTCGATGAGGCACGGCTAGCCCTTCTCTTCCTACGAAAAATAGCAATGATAGACTTCAGCGTCAAGGGGAACATCGATTTCGAATGGAGAGTCCGACGTGGAAAATGGCCGGCGGAAGGCACATTCTCGGACTGGGCCAATGTCATTGCAGAACAACGCAATGGTCCTGACAAGGTCAACATTGTGACCGAAAAGTGGTGGCGTGCCATCGAGGACCTGCGTAAGGCACCCGTCGAGCTGCAACATCGCCACAGGCGAAGAATGAAACACGAGGAGTGCGGGATTGCGGCGTTTGTTCCACAGAGTCAGGAAGGTACAGGATCGTCTCTCAAACCCTTGAAGTCGAGGTTTTTCAATTACCTCCCACTCAAGTTCGAGTCGGCTTTACCGGTGCAGATGCATGCCTCATTTCTGCTTTCGGGCGATCGACAGAATATCGCAACTGAGGAGACCTCACAGGATGCCGGTTCAGAATGGAACAAATGGCTTCTCCAGAAGGAGCTTCCACACATCTACCTCAAGTTCCTCGAAGACATCGGAAGGAAAGTGGGCCAAGCCGTATATGACTATTTCCCGGTTGAATCCAGCGAAAGACAGCACCCGCTGTCCGATCTCGTGCGAGTCTCGTTTTGGGAAAACATCCGTTCTTCCGGGTGTCAGTTATTCCCCATCATAGAGGTCTCGCAAGACCTCAACAATCCTGGGGTCAGGTGTCGAAAGAACCGAACTGCTCCAAACTTGGTCACATTGGAGCGTGCAGTGTTCGATGTTTTAGAGCAGCGAGACTCTGAGGCCCTTCAACCACTGCTAGACAACTGTCTGGATGATCTGGTGCGCCCACCTGCGCAACTCGCCAAGCATATCAGGTGCGTTCCTGAAGTCAAAGTCTTGACCCCTGCCATCGTTCGAGGTGCTCTCAGATCCGCCAGAGCCACGGAGCACGTAGAGAAAGCGAAACAAAGTCATGAAAGCTTCTTACGTGCTTTGTTGTCTTTCATTATGCCTACAACTTCAGACGAAGTCGCTGAACTTGACGGTTGTTCTGTTCTACCCCTCGCAAATGGCAAGTTAGGAACACTTCTACTAAAGTCGAAGATCACCAAAAGCGGCAGCGATAAGATGTACTTTTCGGCGGATGCCACAGGCCATGATCTATTCACATTCGCATCGCCACTTTTGACCGCCAACGAAGGAAATGAAGAGTTCTTGAAAAAGATCCTGGATTCGAATCTCTTGAACCTCAAACCTCTCGAGAAGAGCGACGTAGCGGTGATGCTGCGCTGTAAGGAATCTTGGGCACCCGAATCGACCTCCAAAACATGGCTTTACCGGTTCTGGAAGTACATGAACTCGGCCACTCAACCGACAATCGGCTCTACCGCACGGGAAATCTTGGATTTAGACTCTCTCCAGCACTTCCCTCTTCTTCTACTTCTTCACCAAAGCGGCAAAGAGACGTTCAACAGTCTTCAACATTTCCGCCATAATCCAGTTGTCGTGCATCCCACTGATGCAGAGCACATGAATCTATTAAGGCAATTTCCAGGCTTAGCTGTCGTGGACGCCCGGACCATACCTAAGTCATATTGCGAAACTGAAAGTTCCTTACTCATTCGGGCTTCGGTCAATCGTTTCTTGAAGAGTCTAAATTTGCTGGCCGTGAGGGATGGCACGACCGTGACCGAATTTGTGAGGGGGAATTTGGATAAGAAAAACATCGAGGTAAGTCGACTGTGTGACCGACATGCTGCAAGCGTTATGCTAAAATACTGGTGAAGATCCTACGGAAGATCATCGTGGCGACAACCCCAGAAGTGGAAGTTGGTCTCCCACTGCTTGACATCGCCAAGGATCTTCCCATTTGGCCGCGTATCTCGTCCAAACCTGGTTATTTGACTGCCAAGGAAGCAATTGTGGCTGAGGACGCTGCTTTTGTTGTTCCTTGGATCAAGAGCTACCATCAGTTTGCAAAATCCTGCGCTCTGCGTCCACAACCCAGAATCAATGGAGTTGGAATGCTACATCAATATGTACTTCCACAATTTCCAGAGTCTATTGATGACGGGAACAGAGCTCCCTACATTCGTTTGATCGATGCCATAAATCTCAGCTCTTTAACGCAGAAAACATCCGCGAATGAAGTCAGGCGTGTTATGGTCTCTACAAGCCGACTTGCCGCCAGACAGGACGGCAAACTCTGCCTGACAAGTGATCTCTTCGATGATGACGACGTTGTCTTTCAAGCGGCTTTCCGCCGTGAGACTCGTAGCAGGTTTTTGATGTCTGAAGTGCGAACACGTCAGGCCTTGTGGAACGAACTGGGCATCCGCCGTCGTGAATTGGGCCGGTTCAAAGGGCCAGACTATTTGGCCTGTCTACGTGCTCTCGAAGACCGGTTGGCTGGCGGCGAGGATTCACAATTAGCGATTGACACGGAAACAGTTCTTCATCCACTTTGCAGGGACGGCGGAGCTTTGGCAAGCTTGGACAATACAACATGGAGCAACATTGCCAAACTAGCTATTTTTCCCGTGCGTCCAGTCTCAGCGGGTGAGTTGGAGCACCGAAGGCATCGCATGGGGGTTTTGGCTTCGCAGAAGTCCACCATGTGTCTTGAGCACATCATCCGACAAGAACTTATTGCAACTTGCTGGAGCCAAACGCCCTTTGTGCTTCACGAACCATCGAGCATCTCATTTCAGAAATGTGGGTCCCAGGGCCGGCCAACTTGTGCGATGGTATGGGACCATCTGGCATTCCTCGCCGAAGCAGCCCAGTCTATACGGAGGGCTCAGGCCCCGGCCTTCATTCGAGACGTTGAGAAAACATATGAATACCTCCAGCTCCACTTGGAAGAAAGCAAAAACCACTTCACCATACCAAACGCAGCCATTTGGTTGAACGCTGAGACGACAAATCCAAATGAAATATCTCTCGATGTCCTTAGGTCGTCATGGACGAAACTCGACCATCTGCTACTGGATAGTCCATGTAATGCGCCGCCACTGATGACAGTCCAGCCATTTCTGGGACGCTTTTCGCCCTTGCTAAAAGTTCTTGGCTGTGAATCGCTCCATTTTCCACACGTCAATACCGCCTTTCCCGGTAAATCAGAGACGGCATTCAACTATGTGCGGGGGCTGTGGAAGAGAGGCTTTTTGACGGATGTGAAATTTGAAGCGGAAGGCAAGTCAATGCCTGCTCATAAAGTCATTTTGGCTAGTCGGTCGTCGTACTGCGAGGCTCAGTTCAATGGCGCATGGGCATTGGTGTCTGAGAGCAATGTCACCGGCGAGGTAGTCAGGTTGGAAGATATGACATATGCGACCCTAGAAATTCTGATTGAGTTCTGCTACCACGACTCTCACGATTGGGCAGAGGGTATGCGAGTCACACCCGATGACAATTTACCGACCATTGCTGATAAGCTTGACGGATTGCTCGATGTTCTCGTGGCCGCGGATCGATGGTTAATGCCCGATTTACATGCACAGGCGCAGTACCAGGTAATTTTGGGCATTAAATACTTCGTTCGACCGGACAATGTTGAACATGTCAAAAAAGTGGCTGGTGAGGCAAATGCAACGAAATTGAGGGATTATTGCGAGGAATATGAGGCTTTGAACGCACAGGCTGTTCTGTTGGCCAACGCAGAGACTGGCTGACTGGCTAAGCCCATCTCAAAGTTGCTAATGAGGCGTGTTTGAGAGCCTCTGCTACACGTCCATCGGGCTCGTTAAAGCTGTGATCAGTTCTAATGAAAGTGTTCCAATAATTGATCAAACGCTTTTTGCGCTTCGGCGCCGGAGGTTCGCTCAGATGTACAGCTTCTCCGAATCATAGTCCGTTCGAAGTCTGCCACGCATGCTTTGATCCGCGAAACCGCTTTATCACAGGGTGCAAAACCACTTCCCACCTTGCCGTTCTCGCATGCATTCTCCGCTCCATCCATCCCATTTCCCACATATGGCTGTTCATGGAGTGCTTGCGAAGTTTGTCTGCTCGTTAGAGTCTTTTCTTTTCTAGGCGCGCCAAACCTGCGTAAGTCGGTCACACATTTCAGTCGAGCATCCTACTAGAGACCAGGGTATGGACGGGTCGCTGCCGGCGGATAGGTTAGATTGAAGAGCGGGGGCCCAGTGATGGAGGATGAAGCTCTTCGCCGGCGTTTTCGGTGGAAGGTATTGATGAAAGTATTCGTATGTGCCGCTCGGGGCCCAGGACGGGCTCTCCTTCCTAGGACTAGTTGGACCTGTCCTGGGAGCTTCAGCGCTCCTAGGAAGGGCCTCAATGGTCTTAGGAGGAGCTAAGCTGGTCCTGGGCACACCTTAAACGGTCCTAGGAGCATTTATGCTCCCAGGACAAGTTCCGGTTTTGTCACGTGCGAAAGAACGCGGTAGTCGTCCCATTTGGAGCCTCAGCCGTAGCTTTTCGTTTCGTCTTTCTTCCAAGCATCAAGATCCTGCTAGTAGGGGTCATTGTCCGAATCATACTCAATGTCTAGCTCATCATCAGGAGCTTTCAAGGCGCTAGTTAGCATGCAATCAGACAGTTGAAGTGAGCGCGCTCTACGTACGGACTTTCCAACCCCCGAGACCTCGCGTATTCCTTCAACTCCTCCCTGCTCTGTCCTAAACTCTCGCCATGAGAGCTCCTGTGCACCGCCATGATTTGGTCGCGCCTCTTGCAATATAGAGGTCGATGACGCTCTAGTCGCTGATGGTGCTAAGGAGTGCTTTTCAGTGGAAGCGGTAGAGGCGGAGGATTTGTCGACTAAAAAATTCGCGGTCGAGGACGATGAGCCTTCGATGAAGTCCGAGGTCAAGCTAGGAAGGGGGGGTCCTCTCGGAGAGGGATGAAGCGGTAGCAGAGGCAGGACGCGGTGGACTGTTGAGTGCTGGCTGATAGGACGCTTTCTGGAGTATCTTTTAGTCTGTTATGGGGCCCTTTAGCTTTCCCCTTCTTTGTTGGCTGCTTCGGCGTTGTGCAATTTTCAAATAGAGCCGATCTAGAGAGGACAGAGGTTGAGAGATGGAAAGGGAAGGTAGTGGAAGATGTGATTGAAGAAAGGTAACGTAAGGAGGCATGATGTAAGTCGGTCGGCAAAACCCGTATCCCAGATACAAGAAGAGGAGATTTAGATTCATCTTATCCAAGTCCAAAAGGGTTTGGTGCTTGACTCGGGGCGGAATAGTCATCTCGCCATTCGCTGCCTTGTTTTCCAAATCAGCAGTAGCTAGGGGTAGGTCACAGACGCACGCAAGAAAACTCCCGCCTCTCACCAATCTCTGTCATATGGTTGTGGGTAGTTGCGATCGAGCACCGCTAAACGCCCAGGAACACCTTAGAACAATCCGTCCTCCGGCACTTTATCCAGGGCCGAAAAAACTAGTAATGGATCACATACCA
>Ga0335072_10001044_pt1 | contig 47482 bp, 44 predicted proteins | sample Lox_Sample_21_FD_206725 | JGI IMG/M metagenome (GOLD analysis project Ga0335072, IMG submission 206725) | Soil microbial communities from Loxahatchee National Wildlife Refuge, Florida, United States - Lox_Sample_2.1 | ecosystem: Environmental > Terrestrial > Soil > Wetlands | place: USA...
GCGGTCGGTGCGACCTTTGCCGACATCGTCACCGCCGACCGCTTCGTCACCGACTTGAGCGACCAGGATGCGCTCAACCGGGTGTGGGGCGAATATTTCGGCGACAACAAGCCGACGACCACGACGGTGCAGGTGGTTCGGCTCGCCACCGATCCGCGCTGCCTGGTCGAGATCAATGCGGTCGCGGTGATCGATTAGCGCATGCCCCGGAAAAGGGCGCACCGGTTTTCCGGCAAGGACATGCGCGAAACAAGGACACGCGCCAAATCCAAATCCAGCGCGTTGCGGAAAGGCCTGCTGCGGCGTGGGTGTCCGAGGAGAAGGCCGTTCTCCGCAAACCGCGGGGGAACACTGGACGGTCAGCGATTGAATAGCCACATCAGGGCACTGAGCACGATGCTCAAGACAATGCAGGTGACAATCGGAAAATAGAAGCTGGTGCCGCCGCGCTGGATGAATATGTCACCGGGCAATCGGCCGATGCCGATCCGCGACAGAATCGGCCACGCGATCCCGGCCAGCAAAATCACAAGCCCAAGCCCGATCAGGAAGCGCTGCATGTCCACCGTGACCTCGGTGCGCAAGTGGGGACTGCGCTGCAAGCCATCAAGTCTCGTCGTTTAACGCTCTGTTCCGATCTTTCCTGGCAATCCGGAGTTTCCGATGACCGAAACACCTTATCGCACCGCTCTCATTGTCGGCGTGGGTTCAGGCCTGTCCGCTTCGCTCGCCCGCCTGTTCAGCAAAAACGGAATGAAAGTCGCGCTCGGCGCCCGCCGCGCCGACGGTCTTGGCGCGCTGGCCAAAGAGGTCGGCGGCAAGGCCTTTGCCTGCAATGCCGCCGATACGAAGGAGGTGGCAAAGCTGTTCGCCGATGTCGAGGCCGCCTTCGGCGCGCCGGACGTCGTTGTCTACAATGCAAGCTATCGCACCCGCGGTCCGTTCGCGGAACTCAACCCCGAAGAGGTGGCGAAGTCGATCGCCGTGTCGGCCTTCGGCGGCTTCCTGGTGGCGCAGGAAGCGGTGAAGCGCATGCTGCCGAAAGGGCAGGGTGCGGGGCGGGATGCGGGTCATGCTGCGGGTCATGGCGCGATCATTTTCACCGGCGCTTCGGCCAGCGTGAAGGGTTATGCCCAGTCGGCACCGTTCGCGATGGGCAAGTTCGCGCTGCGCGGGCTGGCGCAAAGCCTGGCGCGCGAATTGCAGCCGCAGGGCATTCATGTCGCCCATGTCGTCATCGACGGCGGCATTCGCAGCGAGCGGCGGCCGGATCCGGCGGACAGGCCCGACAGCTTCCTCGATCCTGACGCCATCGCACAGAGCTATCTGCATCTGTTGCAGCAGCATCGCAGCGCCTGGGCCTGGGAGATCGAGTTGCGGCCATGGGTCGAGAGGTTTTAAGGGTGGAGAAGTTTTTAAGGGCCGAGAAGATTCTCTTGGTCGAAAGGTTCTGATGCCGGTCAAGGCTTGACGGCTGGAGAGATTCTAATCAGCCGAAAAGCTTTGGCATCCTGACCGTGGTCCGCCTATAACGGCATCATGACGACATCAAATGCGAACATGGTGCCGAAGGCGGCTCTGCTGGCCGCCTTGCTTGCGGCGGCAACAGCCGCGCAGGCGCAGACACATCGCCGGCATGAGCGCCTGTCGCCGGACAATAGCCGGTCGGCTGCTCCTGTCGCGGTCGACAAGCGCGACGCCGTGGTGAAGGCGCCGGGCCCATCCATGGGCAAGCCCTATTGGCTGGCGCTGGCGCAATGCGGCGGCATCTTTTTCAAGCTCAATGTTCTCTACACCGACATCGCGGTGCGCGCGCGCGCGGTCAAGCCCGATCCGACGCTCAACAATGAAGTCACGAGAAAGCTCAACGAGGCGATCAATACGGCAACCGTCTATTACGCCGCGGCCGAACGCTTTTTGATGACCGACCGTGGCATTGAACGTCTCGACGCCGTGCTGATTTATGCCGATCAGGCTCGCGCGGCGGGCGATCAGTTCAAGGCCCCGAACGAAGACATGCCGGCGGTCAACGCCGCCATCGGCTCGGCCTTGAACGCGGCCAAATCGTGCCGGGTGGTCTACCAGGCCTGCCAAGCGGCTTACCCCAAGGCGTGCAGCGACCAGCTTGTACCGATCAGCTGAACTTCGCGTTATGAGCAACAGCAAACCAGCGGGGACGGCGGCTCCGCGCATGGAGAAGACCGATGAAGCCGATCGTCGCCGCGCTGGTCGCCGCCTTGTTCGCGCCTCAAGTGATCCACGCACAGGATAAGCCCGCGCCGGCGAGCGCTGCGGCGGCGGAAGCTGAAGAGCCCTATCAGCCGGGGCTCAGCGACATCATGGCGCGCCAGCAGATGCGCCACATCAAGCTGTGGTTCGCCGGCAATGCCGCCAACTGGCCGCTCGCCGATTACGAACTCGGCGAACTCGGCGACGGTTTCGAGGATGTGCGCAAGCTTCTCGGCGATGACATTGTCGATCAGCATGTCGGCAAACCGGTCGAAGCCCTGCACAAGGCGATCGACGGCAAGGATCGCAAAGCTTTCGTCACGGCCTTCGATAATCTTTCCGCCGGGTGCAATGCCTGCCACAAGTCGCTGGACCATGGCTTCATCTCGATCCAGCGCCCGAATATGCTGCCTTACAGCGATCAGAATTTCGTGCCCCAGAAATAGTCAGCGCGTGTCCCGACAAATGGACGCCGGTTCTCAGGTGCGGATCGTCGCGCATTGAGCGCAGCTGATGATAGTTCGCGGTGCCCTCGGCTTTGTCATGCGCGTCGAAGCTCGAGGCATCGCGCCAGGCTTCGATGATTGCGTGACGATTACGCCTGCCGAACTCGGCCAGCACGTCAAAGCGCAGATTGACGGCTTCCTTGCGGCTTCCTTGCGGCTTGCTTCGCGGTAGCGCGCGAGCGCCTGCGTCGTTCTCGACGGTGCGGATGTCGCATCGGATGGATCGGATCGACATAAGTGGCCAAATTGATCGCATCGGCCTGCGCGCGCGCCGGAACCGGGAGCGTTGCCGCAAAAAATGCCATGCCGAAAATAAGCGCAAAGAATGGGCGCATGGATGTTCGGCATGTTTTTTCGTCACGCTAGAAGCGAAGTTCCATTCGCGTCAACATGACGCGGCGGTGCAGCAAACACACGGAAGGCATATTTGCTGCCAATATCAGGTTTGGGAGCAGGGTGGGCTTCGCAACAGGAGACCAAACCATGACCTATCGCGTCTATTCCGGTCCGCGCGGCTCGCAAGTGATCTCGCCGCTGGACAAGGATCGCTATCTGTTCAAGGAATTCAGCATGCTCGATGAAGCGCTCGGCTGGGCGCGGCACCTCAACGAGGGCGGCCGTGTCGCGCTGTTGATTGAGGGCGACGACGGCACGCGGCTCAACAAGCAGCAGATCGCCGCGACGCTGACGCATCCGGAAGCCGGCAAAAGCGCCGATCACGGCCGCGATCACGCGGCGTAACGTTCTCTCATCGCTCGCGTCAGATCGTCACCACGACATTGCCGAGCACTTTGGCCTGTTCGACGGCTTCGTGCGCGGCGACGCTTTCGGCGAGCGGGAAGGTCACCGCGACATTGTTGATCAGCGCGCCCGCCTCGAGCGCACGTGAGATTGCGCCGAGCGCGGCCGCGCGTTCGGCAGGCGTGAGCTCATAGACATAAATGAATTTCAGCGCGATGGCGTTGCGCAGAAAGAAGAACAGCGGCACCTCGGCTTCCGGCGCGCCGGTGCCATAGACGACGACCGTGCCGCGGGGGCGCAACACTTGCGGCATCAGCTTGGCATTGGCGGCGATGTCGAGTTCGATGACCGCGTCGACGCCTTTCTTGCCGGTGAGCGCCATGACGCGCTCGCCGGCATTCTCCCGCCTGTAGTCAATCGTGTGGTCGGCGCCCGCGGCCTGCGCCAGTTTTGCCTTCTCTGGCGAACTAATGGTGGTGATGACGTTCGCGCCCGCCATCTTGGCAAACTGGATGGCGTAGTGGCCGACCGCGCCGGCACCGCCCGACACCAACAACGTCATGCCGGGCTTAGCCTCAGCAACGGCGACAGCGTGATAGGCGGTCATGGCCGGAATGCCAAGACAGGCACCGGCCTCGAAGCTCGTGCTTTCGGGGAGGCGGACGGCCATTTCCGACGGCAGCGTGACGTATTCCGCGCAGGTGCCGAAAGGACGCAGCCATTGCGCGTTCCAGGTCCAGACCCGTTCGCCGACGCGCGCGGCCGGGACGCCGCTGCCGACCATATCGATGGTGCCCGCACCGTCGCTGTGGGGAATGACGCGAGGGAAAGCGATCTTGCGCGTGGAGCCGATCCGCGCCTTGACGTCGGATGGATTGACGCCGGAGGCCGCAAGCTTGACCCGAACCTCGCCTGAATCGGGGCGCGGCGTGTCGGCCTCGCCGACCTTGATTACCTCGCGAGCCGGACCGTTCGCCTCGTAGAAAGCCGCGCGCATTTTCGTATCCTTGCAATTGTGGCCGCCGGTGAGGGCTTTGAAACTAGCGGACTTGGCGTCACAGGTCAGCCTGTGGGCAACTTTGGGGCAGAGACTGCGCGCCTTGAGCCGGTGATCAAGCCGTGTTCGTAAGGCCATGTTCGCGCGCTCATTTTCGGGTTCCCTCGGCGTCTGCGCCGAACAGGCTTTGTCCTTGAATTATCGGGCAATTCAGCCATACTGCGCGGCAACAAGCGGATGGGCCGCGGGGTCGAGGTTTCTTGGAACAGCAGCGTCAAGAAAGCGCCGGAGGCGCCGTCAGCTCGTTTCGGTCGAATTCCTGCAACGTGCTGATGATCTATCCGCAGTTCATGGCGGATTCCTTCTGGAATTTCTCGGAGGCCTGCGAGCTCGTTGGTGCGCGCTATCCGGCCATTCCGCTCGGGCTGATCACGGTTGCGGCGCTGTTGCCGAAATCCTGGAATGTGCGGCTGGTCAACCGCAACACCGAAGAGCTGACCGAGACCGATCTGGCCTGGGCCACCATGGTGATGACCGGCGGCATGCTGTTCCAGCAGGCCGATACCCTCGAAATCATCGATATGTGCCGCGCGCGCGGTCTACCGGTCGTGGTCGGCGGGCCTGACGTCAGCTCAAGCCCGCATCGCTATGCGACGGCAAATTTCCGCGTCGTCGGCGAGGCCGAGGACATCATCAAGGACTTCATCGCCGCCTGGGAGCGGGGCGACCGGGAGGGCCTGTTCGAAGCGGAAAAATTCCAGGTCGATGTGACCAAGACGCCGATCCCGCGCTTCGATCTGCTCAAGTTCGAGCAGTATCTCTATATTGGGGTGCAGTTCTCGCGCGGCTGTCCGTTCACCTGCGAATTCTGTGACATTATCGAACTCTACGGCCGTTCGCCGCGCACCAAGTCGCATGCGCAGATGCTGGCCGAACTCGATGCGCTGCATAAGCTCGGCTATCGCGGTCACGTCGATTTCGTCGATGACAATCTCATTGGCAACAAGAAGGCGATCAAGGCCTTCCTGCCGGTGCTCGAGAATTGGATCAAGGAACGCGATTATCCGTTTGAGTTCACGACCGAAGCGTCGCTCAATCTCGCCGACGACGGCGAATTGCTCGGCATGCTGCGGCGCTCGAACTTCTTTGCCATCTTCGTCGGCATCGAGAGCCCGGACGAAGAGACGCTGGCGGCCGCGCGCAAGAAGCAGAACACGCGGCGCAGCATCTCCGAAAGCGTGCACAAGATCTATGAGGCCGGCATGTCGGTGACGGCGGGCTTCATCGTCGGCTTCGACACCGAGAGGGGCTCGGTCGCCCAGCCGATGATCGATCTGATCGAGGATGCCAATATCCCGATCGCCATGGTCGGGCTGCTTTATGCGCTGCCGAACACGCAACTGACGCGGCGTTTGGCCCGCGAGGGCCGGCTGCATTTCGATCACGACGCGGCGCCGGCCGGCAAGGGCGACCAGTGCACCGCCGGCGTGAATTTCGAGACCAAGCGTTCGCGCCTCGACATCCTGCGCGACTATCGCAAGATTCTCGATCGTATCTACGATCCGGACCAGTTCTGCGGCCGGCTCGAACGGCTCGCCGCCATGCTCGACTGCTCCGACCGCCGCAAGGAACTGCCGGAAGGCGACATCCGCGGCCGCGTGTCGACGATCAAGCTGGTGCACGATCTGATGACTCGCCTGCCGGAAGGCCGCGAGCGCTTCTGGAAGGCCTTCACCACCTGCATGTCGATCAATCCGAATTCGGTGCGCGGCATCGTCACCCTGATGGCGTTCTACCTCCATGTCGGGCCGTATTCGCGCTACGTCATGAAGCAGATCGATCGCCAGATTGAGGATCTGGAGCAAGGCCGTTTCACGCCGCCGAAACTCCTGCCGCCGGTGGCGCAAGAGCCGGCCCACCGGCCGGTCGCGGTGAACGCTTAAAGCTCTCAGCTAAACGAGCGACGCCAGCGCCGAGAGATCGGCAATGACGCGCTGCGGCGGCGTGTCGGCATATTCGTCCGGCATCTTGGCGCGATTGACCCAGAATGGCCGGAAGCCGAAGGCGGCCGCGCCCATGACGTCCCAGCGGTTGGACGACACGAAGACGACCTCCTGCGGCTTGATCGCGAAGCCGTCGGTAACCAGCGCATAGACTTCCGGCCGCGGCTTATAGGCCCGCACGCTTTCAACCGAGAACAAGGCGTCGAACGATTCCGTCATGCCGGAGGCTTTCACCGCGGCGTCAAGCATCGGCGGCGAGCCGTTGGACAGGATTGCGACCCTGGCGCCGCTGGCTTTCAGCTTCGCGACGGTGGCGCGCGCATCGGGAAACGCATCGAGTTCGCGATAGGCGTTGAGCAGCTTCGGCCGCAACGCGCGGTCGACCGAAGGAAAGCGGGCGAAGCAATAATCCAGCGCCCGCTCGGTCAAAGTCCAGAAATCGACGTAGCGGCCGTTCAGGGTTAACGTCCAGCTATATTCGAGCTGCTTGGTCCGCCACACTTCGGAAAAGCGGTCTGCATCGGGCCCGGCCGCAGCGCGATAGCGTGCAATGGCGGCGTGCACGTCGAACAGCGTCCCATAGGCGTCGAAAACGAAAGCCCGCGGGGTAACCTCGTTCATGGCTCGCACTCCGCTGTGGTGTTCATGGTGATAAGAGCTTGGTCACAAGGTCGTGTCATAACCGTTCCAGTCATAACTGTGCCTGCCATAACAGGACATGCACAACCATTTGAACGCGCAAGGGCGAAACGGGAATAGGAGGATGACGTGACGCGCCGCACCATCGCCAGGCCCAAGACAATCTGGTCGAAGACCTGGACCTTTTTCGACGACGATTGGCACGAAGGCAATGTGCCGATCATGGGGCCGCGCACGCACGGCGCCTGGTTGTGCACCTCGGTGTTCGACGGCGCGCGCGCCTTCGAGGGCGTCACCCCCGATCTCGATTTGCACATCGCGCGCGTCAATCGCTCCGCCAAGGCCATGTGCCTGAAGCCGGCGGTGAGCGAGAATGACTGGCTGGCGCTGGTGCGCGAGGGCCTCAAGCGCTTCGACGCCGGCGAGGCGCTCTATATCCGGCCGATGTATTGGGCGGAGGAGGGCGCGCCGGGCGGCGTGCGGCCCGATCCGGAATCGACCAACTGGTGCCTCACGATCTATGCCGCGCCGTTTCCCAATCCCGCGGGCACCGCGATCACCTTGTCGCCGTACCGGCGGCCGACGCGCGAGAGCGCCGTGCTCGACGCCAAGGCCGGCTGCCTCTATCCCAACAATGCGCGCGCGCTGGTCGAGGCCAAGGCCCTCGGCTTCGACAACTGCCTGATGTGTGATGCGCTCGGCAATATCGCCGAGCTCGGCACCGCCAATGTGTTCATGGCGAAGGACGGTGTCGTCCACACGCCGGAGGCGAACGGCACCTTCCTCTCCGGCATCACCCGCGGCCGCGTCATTCGCTTGTTGCGCGACGCCGGCTGCACCGTGCACGAGACCACGCTGCGCTATTCGGATTTTCAGAACGCCGACGAGATCTTCTCGACCGGCAATTACACCAAAGTGTCGCCGATCACCCGCATTGACGACCGCATGCTGCAGCCCGGGCCGTTCTATCGCAAGGCACGCGAGCTGTACTGGGAATTCGCCCACACGGCTTAGGGCTGCGCCTGAGGCAAAGCGCCATGGCGCGCCAAGGCAGGCACGAAAAGGGCGGCGTCTCAGTGAGAAACGCCGCCCTTGATTTTCGATCTGCGCGGAGAGATCAGGCGAGGTCGAAGCGGTCCAGGTTCATCACCTTGGTCCACGCCGCCGCGAAGTCCTTCACGAACTTCTCCTTGGCGTCCGCGCTGCCATAGACTTCGGCCAGCGCGCGCAGCTGCGCGTGCGATCCGAAGATCAGGTCGACACGGGTGCCGGTCCACTTGGCCGCTTTGGTCTTGCGATCGCGGCCTTCATAGACGCCGTCGCCGCTCGGCTGCCATTCCGTGGCCATGTCGAGCAGATTGACGAAGAAGTCGTTGCTCAGCGTCTCGGGCTGTTTGGTGAAGACGCCGTGCTTGGACTGCCCGGCATTGGCGCCGAGCACGCGCAGGCCGCCCACCAGCACCGTCATCTCGGGCGCCGTCAGCGTCAGCAACTGCGCCCGGTCCACCAGCGCCTCCTCCGGCGCCATGAGCTGCTTGCCGCGGTAATAGTTGCGGAAGCCGTCGGCGGTCTGTTCGAGCGGCGCGAAGGATTGGACGTCGGTCTGCTCCTGCGTCGCGTCCATGCGTCCCGGCGTGAACGGGACCTTCACGTCGTGTCCGCCTTTCTTCGCCGCGGCTTCGACGGCGGCACAGCCGCCGAGCACGATCAGATCGGCAAGCGAGACCTTCTTGCCGCCGGTCGCCGAAGCGTTGAACTCCTTCTGGATCGCTTCGAGCTTGGCAAGCACCGTCGCGAGCTGCTTCGGCTGATTGACCTCCCAATCCTTCTGCGGCGCGAGGCGAATGCGGGCGCCGTTGGCGCCGCCGCGCTTGTCGGAGCCGCGGAATGTCGCCGCGGACGCCCAGGCGGTCGAGACCAGTTGCGACACCGTGAGGCCGGAGGCGAGGATCTTGGCCTTCAGTGCCGCGACGTCCTTGTCATCGATCAGCTTATGATCGACGGCGGGAATCGGGTCCTGCCAGATCAAGATTTCCTTCGGCACGAGCGGGCCGAGATAGCGCACCACCGGGCCCATGTCGCGGTGCGTGAGCTTGTACCAGGCGCGGGCAAATGCGTCCGCGAACTGCTCCGGATGCTCGTAGAAGCGCCGCGAAATCTTTTCGTAAGCAGGGTCCATCCGCAACGACAGGTCGGTCGTCAGCATGGTCGGCACATGCTTCTTGGACTTGTCGTGGGCGTCCGGGATCGTGGCTTCAGCGCCTTTCGCCTTCCACTGCTTCGCTCCGGCCGGGCTCGCGGTCAGTTCCCATTCGTATTTGAACAGGTTGTCGAAGAAGTGGTTGCTCCATTTCGTCGGCGTCTGCGACCAGGTGACTTCCGGACCGCCGGTGATGGCATCGCCGCCTTTGCCGGTGCCATGCTTGCTCTTCCAGCCGAGGCCCTGATCCTCGAGCGCGGCGCCCTCCGGCTCCGGACCAACGAGCGACGGATCGCCGGCGCCGTGGGTCTTGCCGAACGTATGCCCGCCGGCAATCAGCGCGACGGTCTCTTCGTCGTTCATCGCCATGCGGAAGAACGTTTCGCGGATGTCCTTGGCCGCCTTGACCGGATCAGGATTGCCGTTCGGCCCTTCCGGATTGACGTAGATCAGGCCCATCTGCACCGCGCCGAGCGGATTGGCCAGTTCGCGTTCGCCGCTATAGCGTTCGTCGCCGAGCCAGGTCCCCTCGGGACCCCAGTAAAGCTCTTCCGGCTCCCAGACGTCGGCGCGGCCGCCGCCGAAACCGAATGTCTTGAAGTCCATCGAATCGAGCGCGACGTTGCCGGCGAGGATCATCAGGTCGGCCCAGGAGATTTTGCGCCCGTATTTCTGCTTGATCGGCCACAGCAGCCGGCGCGCTTTGTCGAGGTTGGCGTTGTCCGGCCAGCTGTTGAGCGGTGCGAAGCGCTGTTGGCCGGCGCCGGCGCCGCCGCGGCCGTCGGCGATCCGGTACGTGCCGGCGCTGTGCCAGGCCATGCGGATGAACAGGCCGCCGTAATGGCCGAAATCGGCCGGCCACCACTCCTGCGAGTCCGTCATCAAGGCCTGCAGGTCCTTGATCACGGCGTTGAGGTCGAGGCTCTTGAATTCCTTGGCGTAGTCGAAGGCCTCGCCCATCGGGTCGGATAAGCTGGACTGCCCATGAAGACCTTGAATGTTCAGTGTGTCTGGCCACCAATCACGGTTCGTAAAGCTCGTGTGCATGACCGGGCATTTTGACTTGGTCACGTCATCCATTGTTGTCTCTCCATCGACTGTGTTTTTGGGGGCGGCTCAGAACGTGTTCTATCCCAACGCACTTCATCAGGTAAAATTGACTTTAGTGATTGCTGTGATAAGATATTCTTATGGTAGAAATCACCCTGAGGCAGCTGCATTATTTCGATGCGCTCGCCACCCATAATCACTTCGGGCGCGCCGCGGCGGCATGCGCGATCTCGCAGCCGGCGCTGTCGATGCAGATCAAGGAACTGGAGGAGGCGCTCGGCGCCATGCTCATCGAGCGCGGCGCGCGGCAGGTGCGGCTGACCAAGCTCGGCGAAGAGGCGGCGCTGCGGGTCCGCGACATTCTGCGCTCGGTCGACGAACTGGGCGACTTCGCGCGCGCATCGCGGGACCGGCTCGCGGGCCGGCTGCGCGTCGGCATGATCCCGACGATTGCACCCTATCTGCTGCCGACGGTGATCGAGAATCTCGCGCGCATGCGTCCCGAGCTCGACATCCGCGTCCGTGAGGCGCTGACGTCGAAGCTGATCCAGGAACTCGCGGAAGGCCGGCTCGATACCGCCATCGTTGCGCTGCCGGTGTCCGAACCTTCGCTGACCGAGGTTCCTCTGTTTACCGAAGATTTCGTGCTGGTCCGGCCCGGCGAGGACGAAGGCACGCCGGTGCCCAACAACGAAGCGCTGCGCGACATGCGGCTGCTGTTGCTGGAAGAGGGGCACTGCTTTCGCGATCAGGCTCTGTCGTTCTGTCACATGCAATCGTCGCTGCCGCGGGAGACGCTGGACGCGAGCTCGCTGTCGACGCTGGTGCAAATGGTCAGTGCCGGCATGGGCGTCACCCTGATCCCGGAAATGGCGGTGGCGGTGGAGACCCGCTCGGCCTCGGTGTCGATCTCCCGCTTCAAGGATCCGCAGCCGTCGCGCACCATCGGCATGGTCTGGCGCAAGACCAGCCCGCTGGCCGGACAGCTTCTGCAATTGTCCAAGGTGGTTTACCGCTCGGCCGACGCCTTGCGCGAGCAGAGCAAGCCGGTCGCGTCGCCGCGCAAGCGGCGAGCTTAGCGCAAGCTAATAATTGGTCTTGTCGATTCCCGGCACGGTGAGCAGGGATGTCACGTCGCGGCCGCGCAGGTCGTAGACGCGGGCATAAGTGACGCCGTCGCGGACGACGTCGAACAGCACCGGCGCATCGAGCTTGGCGCAATAGAATTCGCCGAGCACCATGGCGAAGTCAGCCCCCTTTGGATCCCAAACGATATTGTATTTCCCGCTGCCGAGCGCCACCGCGACCGGCGGATGCGGGCCGCACACCGCGATGGTCCAGGTTTTGTCGCGGCCGGCGCTGCGGTCCGCCCGGATATAGGCGGCAAGCTTTTGCGACGCCTGTTTGAACGACAGGCCCCAATAATCCAGCATGAAGTTCCGGCGCGCGCCCTGCACGCCGCCGGCGAGGTGATTGTAGTCGGCATATTCGTAGGGATGCACCCGCACCATGTCGACGATCGGTGAGACGAGCCCGGCCAGCAAAGCGAGACTGCCGGCGATGAGCGCGGTCTTTCCCACCGCCTGCAGCCGCTGTGCGATCCAGGCGGCGGCGAGGCCGCCGAGCACGGCAAATGGCGGCATCACGAAATCGATGTGGCGGATGCCGTTGTAGACCACCGGTCGCGTCGCCACCGCAATCAGGATCGGCAGCGTCGCGGCGAGCACCACGGAGAAAAACGCGGCGCGGCGCCCGGCACCCGTCGCGCTGTCGTCGTTGTTCCTCGCGATGAAGATCAGAACGCCGACGAGGCCGCAGATGCCAAGCAGCAGCATCAGTTCCGGCACCTGGAGCGCAAACAGCGTCGGCACATAGCTGCGCGGCATGTGGTCGACGGGGATCAACTCGCCGGCGAACAATTCGCGCCAGGGCTTCTCGAAGACACTGGCGAAATACTCGACGGCGCGGAACGGATTGAGCGGCGATATGACGCCCCATGGCCAGACCAGGCCCATCAGCAGATAGGCGAACGCGGCAGTCGGAATGAATGGCAACAGGAAGGTCCGGAATTCGGCCAAAGCTGGCTTCCATCCCGCCGCGCGCGCCCTGATGGCGAGGACTAGCGGCAGCGGAAACACCGCTTCCATCAGCGCGAAGCCGCCGAGCACGCGCGCGCCGATCGAAAGTCCAAAGCCGATACCCAACAGCGCGAGCGTCGCAGGCGTCGGCCGCGGATATTCCTCGAAGGCCCGCACCAGGCCAAGCAGCGCGACCGTCATCACCGCGGCAAACGGCCCATCCTTGGCATTGATGAACATGTGGCCGTAATAGAGCGGGCAGGTGGCCACCAGGACGAGCGCGATCAGGCCGGCGAACGGGCCGCCGAGCCGCCGTCCCAGGCGCCAGGTGGCGAACATGCCGAGGATGCCGATGATCGCGCCGACGAGGCGCCGCGTTTCGAACAGGCCGAACGGCAACACTTTCGCCGCCAGCGTCGCGATCATGTCGAAGCCGCCGCCGTACATGTAGAGATTGACGAAGGACAACGCCCGCCGATCGGCGAAGCCGGACTTGTAGAGGTCGATCAGAAGCGCGCCGTATTGCGAATGGGTGTAGTCGTCCCAGCCGAGCCCGTAATCGCGAAAGGTCGCAAAGGCGATGAGCGTGGTCACCGCGAGCACGCAAAGCGCGAGCGCGTCGAGTACCCGCGCCGTGGGTATCGCTTCAGCCTGCAGGGTCAGAGAGTCCGTAGCAGCGTGTTGCACGAAAGAGCCCGGTTCAGACGCGCGCAATCGAAGTCATTCGGCGCAAGGAAGTCGTGAGAGCAATTTCCACAGCCCCCAAGATCCACAGCCCTGCCGAACTCATGCGGCGCAAACTCCCATTGCACAATGCGTCAAATGAGCAGGACGCAGGCATTCAGGTTTTTCTTGGAAAAAAGCGGGGCACGTCGCCCCGCTTTCCTCAGAGATTCGATGCCGCAGCGCGGCAAGCCGCGCGCCTTCGGCGTGTATGTTACGTCATCGCCGCTTCGTATATCTCGGCCACGTAGTCCCAATTGACCAGGTGATCGAGGAAAGCTTTCAGATAATCGGGCCGGCGGTTGCGATAGTCGATGTAATAGGAATGCTCCCACACATCGCAGCCGAGGATCGGCTTGGCGCCATGCACCAGCGGGTTCTCGCCGTTCGGTGTCTTCATGATGGCGAGCTTGCCGTCCTTGACCGCAAGCCAGGCCCAGCCCGAACCGAATTGGGTGATGCCGGCCTGAGTGAAGTCTTCCTTGAACTTTGCCATCGGGCCGATGTCGGCGGTGATCTGCTTTTCGAGCTTGCCGGGAAGCTTGTCGCCGCCGCCGCCTTTCTTCATCCATTTCCAGAAATGGATGTGGTTGTAGTGTTGCGCCGCATTGTTGAAGAGGCCCGGCACTTTGCCATAGGTCCCGACCACAACTTCCTCGACCGACTTGTTTTCCCATTCCGTGCCCTTGGCGAGATTGTTGCCGGCGGTCACGTAGGCCTGATGATGCTTGTCGTGATGGAATTCGAGCGTCTCGCGCGACATGTTGGGGGCGAGGGCGTCATAGGGATAGGGAAGCTCGGGCAGGGTGAATGCCATAGGTCTACTCCTCAATGTGAAACGTTAAGCCGGCGCCGATGTGCCGATGAAACCGCGTGGGAAAGAGAATGGTTCCTCTCGAGAGGGCCAATAGATAGGGCCAAGGCGGGGTGTTCGGCAACGGCTCCAGCGTTAACGAGATTGCCAAATTCATGCCTGCAGGCGTGCAAAAGGGATCATTAGTCCTTGCGCGATAGGGACCGCGTTGCCACAATCAAAAGGAGGGGCGGAGTGACGACGGACGGCCGCCGCAGATGATTATGTATCTGTTTTTATTGGCTTTTGGCGCGGTGGTGAGTCTGGCCGGCGTTATCCTTGCCGCATCCGGTCTCTCTATTTCCGATCATACATTCGATGCGAGTTTAGTGACGCCCGGCATTGTCGCCATCGTCGGCGGACTGCTTCTTGTCGGTTTCGGTTCTGCGCTGCGGGTGCTGCAGCGCATCCAGCACGCATTGGAGACGCGGCCGCATGCGGCACAGGCCGGCGTGCCGCTTGAGCCTGCCGCAGTCGCTGTTTCGGAAGCGCCGAGCGAAGTGTCGCGGATTCCCTTCCCGGCGCGGATCCCGAGGCCGCAAACTGCCGCGGCCACCGAGCCCGCGCCGCCTGCCGAGAGATACGTCGAGGAACCGCCGCTCAAATTCCCCAAAGTGGCGCGCGGCGGTCCGGCACCGGTGCCCGACGATCTCGAGACGTTGCCGAAACTGCCGCTCTCCGCGGCCCCCATTGCCGCCGAGGAGACGGTCGCCGAAAGCGCCGGGCCTTTGCTTTCCCGCTCGTTCAAGGCGCGCTATGGCGCGGGGCCGACAGCCAGGGTTTCGCCGCGGATCGACCGCAGCGCGCGCCCTCCGCTGCCGGCGCAACGGCCGGTCGGATCAGCATTCGAGGCGTTGTGGCCGAAAGCGCCGCTGCGGGCCGCCGCGCAAGCCCAAGCGCAAGCCGTGCCGGAACTGCCCGCTGCCGCCCGACGGCCGCTGCTGCAGGAGCCGATCGTCCATCAGCCTGGCGCCCACCAGCTCGCCGCCCAGCAATACGCCGTGGAAGAGCCGCTTGTTCCGGAACCGGCAGAGCAGCAATCCACCGCCGACGAGGCCGTTTTCCCCGAGCCTGCCGCCGCGGAGCGGCCCGTTGCAGTTTCAACCGCCGTTGCCCGGGATGCGGAGTCCGAGGAGGCCGCCGAGCCGCTCAGCGTGCTCAAATCGGGCATCGTCGACGGCATGGCCTATACGCTCTACTCGGACGGCTCTATCGAGGCGCAATTGCCGCAGGGCGTGCTGCGTTTCGGCTCGATCAGCGAACTGCGCGCCCATATCGAACAGGACCCGCAAAGCGCCTAGACGCCGCCGACCGTACGACTCCATCGATACTAATTTATACAGTATGAATATTTGCGGTCACTGCGCTGCAGCAGCGTTTTATTGCCTTCATTTCAGCGACGTAATATACGCTAAGTGTACGTGGATAGATTCACTTTAGAGCTTCGCAATTGTAGCATTCGAATGCTTGTTTGTTGCATCTAAGGAGGATTGGGGGCGTGGGTCGCGTTCGCACAGCGCGCGATCCAGGAATGGAAGTGCCAGCGCAACACCATTCGAGAGATCAGACACTATGGTCGAGAATCCAGGGGACAGCGTCTATATCGAACTCACCGCCGACATCGTGTCCGCCTATGTCAGCAACAATTCGGTGCCGAGCGCCGAAATCGGAAATCTGATCGGCCAGGTCTTTTCCGCCTTGAAGCGCGTCTCCGGCGGCCAGGCCGCGGCTCCCACCGAGCCGCCGAAACCGGCGGTGCCGATCAAGCGCTCCATCACCGACGAATACCTCATCTGTCTGGAAGACGGCCTCAAGTTCAAATCGCTCAAGCGCCATCTGCGCACGCGCTACAACATGACGCCGGATCAATATCGCGAAAAATGGGGCCTGCCGCCCGATTATTCGATGGTTGCGCCGAAATACGCCGAGGCGCGCTCGCAGCTGGCCAAGCAGATGGGGCTTGGCCAGCAGCGCCGGCGGCGTCAGCGCGGTTGAAGCTATAGGTCCCGCGAGCCATGGGTCCCGCGGCTCAGCGATGAAAAACGCCGACCGCGCGATTGGCGAAGCTTAAGCGTTCCGACATCACCGCGACGATATAGCCGAGCAGCGCCTGGCTGAGCGCCGGCTCGTCGGTCTTGATGCGCGCATAGGCGTGCGCGGTGAGCTCGAACAGCACGCTGTCCGCTTCGGCAACGATGGTGGCGCTGCGCGGGCGGCCGGTGATCAGGCCCATTTCGCCGATCGTGGTGTGGCGGCCGAGGCTGCGCACGCGCATGGTGCGGCCGTCGCCGACATCGACGACGATGCCGATGCGGCCTTCGAGAACGAAGTGCATGGAGCTCGCAGGGTCGCCTTCGTGCGCGATCGTGTCGCCGGCATGAACCTCCATGCGGCGGCAATATTCGGTGAGGCGATCGGCGAGTTGCGCATCGCCGAGCGCCTCGGCGAGCCACGTGCGCAGCGAGCCGGCATCGTCGCCGCCGGTGCGATGCGCTTCGATGATCTGCTGCTCGCAGGATTCCAGCGCGTGGTCGAGATCGGGCGCGATGATCACATCGTCGGAAATGAAATGCGCGGTGCGGAAGGCGCGCTGCAATTCCGGGGTCAGGTTGACCATGACGATCTGCGCATTATAGGCGGCGGCCGCTTCCTTGATCTGCGCGAAGCTGTGGGTCGCCGACGAGTCGATGCCGGTCACCAGGCGAAAATCGAAGATCAGGAAGCGGCAGCTCGGCCGGTTCATCAGCAGCGCCTTGACGTGCTGATAAAGCCGGTTGGCGGAGCCGAAGAACAGGTAGCTTTGCAGCGCCATGCCCTGGAGCTCGCCGCCGTGATCGGCAAGAAGCGACAATTCGTAGGGACCGCGATCGAGCGAGGAGCGGAATTCCATGCCGTCGAAGCTGAACTTGATGGCGCTGACGCGGCTGGCGCTGAGCGCAAACGTGGCGCAGCCGATCACGATGCCGATCAATACGCCGGCGATGAATCCCGAATAGATGATCAGGGCCGCAATCGCGAGCAGCGACAGATATTCCAGCGGCAGCAGCCGCCGCGACGCATGCAAGAGCCATTGATAGACCAGATCGGCGCCGAGATAGAACAGTACGCTGGCGAGCACGAATTTCGGCACATAGCCGAGGAACGTGCCGTTGGCGATGAGGACCGCGGCCGAGATCGCGGCGACGGTCAGTCCGGCGGACCGGCTGGTCGAGCCGACGGTGCGCACCAGGATCGAGCGGCTGAGCGACGTGCAGCTCACATAGCCGCCGAGCGCCGCGGTGACCACGTTGGCTAGACCCAAGACTTTTAGGTCGCGCTCGATATCGGCCTCGGAGCGGGTCGCGATTTCGATGCCGGTGGTGTTGAGGAGCAGCGTCGCGATGGTGATGAACATCACGGCGAGTAGATCGCCCGCCAGCGACGGCAGCGACGACCAGGGAAAGTCCCGCAAGGCCTGCGCCTTCCACGGCAGGCCCAACCCAGAGGCCGGCTGCAGATGGAACATCCAATTCTGCGCTTGCGCGTCCGCAAGCGTCATGCCGATCAACAGCCGCACGATATGGGCGGCGATAAATGCAGCGACCAAAACGCCGGGCAGGATGAAGGGATTCTTCGAGCGCCGCAGCAGGACGAACAGCAAGGCTGCGACCGCAACGGCCGGCGCCATGCGGGCGATACTCGCCGTATCGAAGAACGCGCCGAGATTGTTGAATGTCGGCCGTTGATTGGTGACGATCTGCATGGCGCCGGTGACCATCAGCCAGCCGGTGGCGCCGAGAAAGCCGCCGATCACCGGATAGGGCACGAAGCGGATGGCGCGCCCGGCATGTGTGAAACCCAGCACGCAAAGGAGAAGGCCGGTCGCGGCGGTCGCAAGCGACATGGCAATGAGCGCGGGACCGAGCAGGTCGGTCGCGCCGGTGCTGGCGACCCGCTGCACCACGGTCGCGACCAAGGCGGCGATGACGACGGAGATCGAGCTGTCGGGACCGGCGACCGCGAACGGCAGCGAGCTGCGCAGCGCCACGATTGCGCCGCCGACCGCCGCCGACAGGAAGGTCACCGCGATGCCGTAGGACAGATGCGGCTCGAGCGGGCCCGCGAATATCAGCGCCGCATAGGACAACGAATAAGCGATCGTCAGGACGCTGCACACCGCGCCCGCGAATATGTCGATCAATCCTGCCCGGAGCTTGAGAGTTCGCAACGGTTCCCGCCCACCACCTGCAGCCGTGGCGAGACTACACGATTGCCGGCGGGGCTAGAATGACAGGGCCGAAGGACCGGAGTGAAGTGAAGCGGCTGGTTCAGGCGGCCGGCGCCAGCGCCGAGCGGGCATCGGCGCGGATCCGTTCGACCATCGAGCGAAAGCCGTTGGAACGCTGCGGCGTCAGGTGTTCCTTCAGCCCCAGTCCCTCGAACAGCTTGATGGCGTCGGTGGCGAGAATGTCTTTGGCGGTCCGGCCGGAATAGGTTGCAAGCAGGATCGCGATCAGGCCGCGGACGATATGGGCGTCGCTGTCGCCTTCGAAGACCAGAATCGGGCTGTCCGCGCCATTGCGACGCACCGCGGTTTCGAGCCAGACTTGGCTGGCGCAGCCCTGGACCTTGTTGGCATCGTTATGCGCCGCCGCGGACAAAGGCGGCAGTTCCCGCCCGAGTTCGATCAGATAGCGGTAGCGGTCGTCCCAATCTTCGAGGATCGAGAAATTGTCGGTAATTTCGTCAATATTGGCCATGCACTCTATATAGAGCGTGACGGCCGCGCGGTCGACGTGTTTTGGCCGGCGGAAAACCGCGTCAGATGGCGCGCTTGCCGTCCTTGCGCGGCGCGGGGCCCCGCCAGGCCGGCGCCAGATCCGTCGAGGTCAGCGTATTCTGCGAGGCGCGGTTGAAGGCGGCCTGGTTCATCGTCGATTTGTCGAATGCAGGCTTGCCGAAACGCGAGTTGATCGAGCCGGTGTCTTTCGTGTCCTTCGCATCCTTCGCCGCCAGCCTGTCGGTCAAGAATTCGTAAAGCATCTTGGCGCCGGCCTGGGCCCTGTAGCCAAGCTCGGATGCCACGTGCGAGCCGACCGTGCAAGCGTCGGGCTGCCGCGTACAGAATTGCCGCAGATCGCCGACAGTGGCCGAGGCCGCCGAAATCGCATCGGTGGCGGCCACGGCATTCGCAGATTGCGGCTGCGATGAACCGGTCGGCAACAGGATCAGCACGATGCTGAGCCAAAACGCCATGCGCAACAGGAAGAACATGACACCCACATCCCCGGCGACAAAGATTGCCGCTTGTGAGGACACTGTAGCAGGCAGCACTGAAGGCTGGGTTCGATCGCCCGGTACGTTTTTGCGCATAATCGACGAGAATATGCCGCAAATTTTCGATCAATTTGAAATATTCTTATTTACCTAAAATTTGAGCGAATGCCGGTTCCCGCGCTCTCATTCGCAGGCTTTGCGCGCGGGTCGACGATTTGCCTGCGCGAATGCGGGCGATTCTCGGAGGTCGCCGCGTCTTGCGCCGGCATGCGACGACGAGATTGGCAACGGGCCGTTCACCATGACGCCGGAATCCGCCGCAGTGTGGCCGCAACGGCGCGCGGCGGCGGCCGGGTTCCCGGGGTCGCTCGCGGCGCCTTAGTGTTCGCTTAATCGGCCTCTGACACCATCGCGCCCACAGAAAAAACGGGGACGCGTCTGCACAGCCGGGCGTGCAATGGGACATTGGGCCGGTTTGCGCCGATACACCATTATATCGACACGCTGGTCCATTCGACGGCGCAGCAAGACATGCTGACCGCGGCGCGCCATCGCGCTTTCATTGCGCCGCGTCTGCTCGGCAGCGTCATCGTGCTGGCGTGCTTTCCGGTTTATCTGCTCGTGCGCGGTGCGCCGAGCGCGGTCGAATTGGTGGCCTTTGCCTGGCTCATCGTACCGATCCTGATCGCTTGTTTTCTCTCGCGCACCGGCCGTTATGAGAGCGCGCATATCTTGTCGGCGCTGGCGCTGACCGGACTGGTGACGGCGATTGCCGCTTCGACCGGCGGCATCGCTTCGTTCGCCGCGATCTGGCTTGTCGTCGTGCCGCTCGAAGCCGCATTGTCGGCGTCGCGGCGCGTGGTCGCTCTCGCTTCGACATTCGCCTTGGCCGCCGCGGGGCTTCTGGTGCTGCTGGGCGAGCATCATCTCCTGCCGCCGGTGCCGGCCTATGCGCCTGCCGCCTTCGCCGCGCTCGGCATCGTTTCGGCCGGCCTTTATGCCACCGGGCTTGCGCTCAGCGCCGAGGCGCAGGCGCGCATCAGTTTTTGGCTGCTCCAGGCCGAGGAGGACCGCTACCGGCTTCTCGCTCGCAACATCACCGACGTCATCACCCGGCACGGGCGCGATGGCGCCGTGCTGTTTGTCTCGCCGGCCGCGGAAGAACTGTTCGGCGCTCGCGTTGCCGATCTTCGCGGCCACGGCCTGTTCGGCCGCGTCCATGTCGTCGATCGTCCGGCCTATCTGACTGCGCTCGGCGATGCCGCCGCAATCGGCGTGGCAAGCTCGGTCGAATTCCGCGTCCGCCGCGACACGGCGGAGGCGGACGGCCAGCCGGTGACGGAATTCGTCTGGATCGAAATGCGCTGCCAGCCGCTCGACCGCACGGCCGCCGATGCCGGCCAGAGCCGCGAAGTGGTCGCGGTGCTGCGCGACGTCACCGAGCGCAAGCAGATGCAGCAGGCGCAGCTCGATGCCCATGCTGAAGCCGCGCGCGCCAATGACGCCAAGAGCCGCTTCCTCGCCACCATGAGTCATGAATTGCGCACGCCGCTCAATGCCGTCATCGGCTTTTCCGACATGCTGATGAAAGGCGACGAACTGAGGCTCGACGGCAAGCGCCGCACCGAATATGCCGGGCTCATCCATAGTTCCGGCAAGCATCTGTTGGCGGTGGTCAACGGCATTCTCGACATGTCGAAAATCGAGACCGGCAATTTCACCATCACGCCGGAGCCGTTCGCGCCGGCGCAGGTCGTCGCAAGCTGCTGTGATCTTCTCGCCTTGCGCGCCAGCGAGGCCGGCGTGCGCCTCGCGCGGCGCCTCGGTGCCGATCTTCCCGACGTCGTCGCCGACAAGCGCGCCGTGCAGCAGATCCTGCTCAATCTCGTGTCCAATGCCATCCGCTTTACGGACCGCGGCGGCAGCGTGACGGTGTCGGCGTGCGCCGAGGCGGCGACCATCAGCTTTGTCGTGGAAGACGACGGCGTCGGCATTGACGAAGCCGACCTGGCGCGTGTCGGCGAGCCGTATTTCCAGGCGGCGAGATCCTACGACCGCCGCCGGGGCGGCACGGGGCTTGGGCTTTCCATCGTCAAAGGTTTGGTGCGGCTGCACGGCGGCGATCTGTCGATCCGCAGCCGGGTCGGCCAGGGCACCCGCGTGACCGTACGCTTGCCGCTTGATTGCGAAGTCACGGCGCCGGCGAAAAAGCCGGCGGTTCGGCCGGCTTCCAGCGTGGTCAGTTATCTGGCCAGCAGCGCGGCGGGCAACGTCTTGCTGCCGATGGCGAATTCCAACGCGGCAGGCGAAACCGTTCGCGAGTTGAATCGGGACGAATTCGAGGTGAGGAAAAGTGCCTAAGCGCCGCAAAACTCCCGTTCCGCTGCATCGGCGCGCGGCGAGCGCCGGTGGCGCGCTGCTGCTCGGCCTGTGGGACCGAGCCTCGGAGCGGCCGGTCGACTTCGCCGCGGTCTTCGTTGCCGCGGCGTTGAGCGCGATCATTGTCGTCAATGCGCTGTACTTGCAGACCGGCTCGCGCTCGGCGCGCTATTTCACGCCGCCGCTCGCCGCAGCTTCCGGTTCGGCTGGCGGCACGGCGAGCGTGTCGTCGAGTTCCATGCACGTAACGGCACAAATCACCGGAACGACCGCCCCAAAGCGGGCCGAGCAGATCATCGCCACGCGTCCGGTCGCCAGCGCGGCAATTGCGCCGCAGGCTTCGGCGCGGCGCGACGATCCGATCGCCGATCTGATCGAACTGCAGCCATCGCCGCGCGTCACCGCGGTGCAGCGGGCCTTGTCGGAATACGGCTATGGTCAGATCAAGCCATCCGGCATTTTGGACGAGCCGACGGTGGCGGCGATCGAGAAATTTGAGCGTGAGCACAAAATCCCGGTTACCGGGCGGATCAGCGAGCGCCTGGTCAGCCAGCTCACCGCGATGATCGGGCACGCCTTGAACTAGCTCTCTTCGCAAAGCGCGATTTCCGTGGTTATGGATGACGGCTCTGCGGGCCGTGTCCGCGCTCCGGTATCCGACCATGCGCTTGAAATCCGCTTTGTGGGTCGCCGCTTACCTGCGCCGCTGTCAGGTCGAAGGCACGTTCGGCGTGGTGCGCCGGCGCGGCGCGGAGGAGGCGGGCGCCATCTATATCCGCATCGATCGGCTCAACGGCACCTCGGACCTGTTCGGGCCGGCGCCGCAAAGCGAGATCGACAGCAGCCGCGGCGATCGTTCCTTCGTGCCATGCCTGGCGCAATTGCCGGCGCCCGACGCCGCGGTCGAGGCCTATCTCGCGCGCGAGATCAAATTCGATCCCGATGTATGGATTGTCGAAGTCGAGGATGCCGCCGGCCGGAATTTTCTGGACGTGGCGAGCGGCTGACGGCCGAAGATCAAAAGCCGATCACGATATTTCGCGGCGATCGCTGAGCCGCCGCGGCGCCGGCGCGCGGCGCACCGTTGCCGTCGCGCTGCGCGCCCGGGCGCGCGCTTCGTCGTCGTGCGCCAGCGCGCGCGCCGGCGCCACGGCGCGTTCGTTGCGGTGCAGCGCCTGCCAGATCGCGACCATCTGTTCGGCGGCGGGCAGTGTCATTTCGTCGAACAGCGCCGCGAGCGCATGCACGCGCGCGACCGAATGACCGATCGTCGGGTTGATAAAGAGCAGAATGCGATAAAGCACGTCGCGCGGCATGGCGAGCGCTTTCGCCGCCGTCACGATCGGCTCGCCGAGATCGTCTCCGGCGATGCGGCGCGCCTGCGCGCGCGAAACGCGGATCGCTTGCGACAGATAAGCGGAGAAGTCTTCGCGATTGCGCGCCAGCGCCGCGTTTTCCAGCCGCTGGATCACGGCGGCCTCGCGGCTGACGCCGACACAGCCGACCGGCATCGGCACGACGATGTGGAGATTGAGCAGGATCAGGCGGCGCTCTTCAGCGCTGGCGGCAAAGAATTGCTCCGTCAATTCGCTGGCGGTCTCGGCGATGATCATGTCCGGCGGCGCCGCTGCGGCCGTCCGTTCCGGTGCCTCGCGCTTCGGCGGCGGCGCGACGGGGGCTGGAACCTCTGGCGGCTTGATGGGTTCGGGGCCGCGCGCAACCGGCCGTGCCGCGGGTTGAGCGGCTGTTGACGGGGCAGGCGGTGCGGCGCGCGCGACTGCGGGCGGAGCGGGCTGCGCCTGCGGCGCCGCCGGGGCCGCGCTTTGTTTGGGCTGCAAGACCGGATGCGAGCGCACCAGCACTGCGACGTCGGGAACGTCGGCGGCAAGCTTCACCATCACCCGCATCGGCGGCGAGAGGTGGCGGGCGAGACGCGTGGCAACGGCCAGCCGCGTGGCCAGATCCACGGAATCAAGAAGCCGAAGCGCCAATTCCGTATAGTGGCGCTTTTCCTCGTAGCTGTGGCTCAGCTTCTGGACATAGAGGTCGGTGAGCACGCGAATGAGCGTGGGCCGCATATCGACCCCATCTCCGAACCCGGTCGACGTGAAACTATCAAGACTCCAAAGACTACCGCAGTCCATATGCGCCGCTCAGCCGCAACAAAACAGGTGACGTGGATCAGCACAGTAAGGCCTGCACGTTAGCGAGCCGTTAACCTTGGTGCCGCTTAATCATCGCGATGCCGACGCCCGCGTATGGGGCGGAACGCACTTTGCTGACGGCAGAGGAAAACGGCTGGTGGGTAACGTCATCAAATTCCCGACCGAGGGGCGCATTGTGCGTTTCGGGCGTGACGCTGCGGAGGAATCCGCAACGATCATCATCCTCCCGGTGATTCGGATCGAGCGGTACATGGATCCGAAAGCCGAAGGGGCCGAACCGCAGACGCATCCTCCGGCGCAGAACGGCGGCCGTCGACGGCTCAGGCGACGCTAAGCGGCGCGCCCGATGTTGACGCGCAAGTGTTGCCGACGCGACACGAGTCTGGCGGCGCTTTGGGCCGCACTCTCGTTTCTTGCGTTGTCCGGCTGCTCGAGCATCGGCGACCTTGGTGCGTTGGACCCGCATCCGGTGCGCGACGGCATTCACGACTGGGTCGGCCAGGAGGCCGCAGTCAGGAGCGGCGCTCCGATCTCAGCCTACAATCTCACCGACGACGAACACGCGCTGCGCGATCTCGCCTTTCCATTGATCGAGCCGCCTTATGATCGCCAGCGCTGGGACGCGGTGGTCTATGAATGGGGCGACAAGCGCAAGTTCCAGCGCGAATTGGCGACCTACGATCCGACCGCCTACTACGCGCATTTGCAAGCTCAGCTCTATCGCTCGAGCGCCGCGCGCTACAATCAGATCATCGACGACATCCGCGACGACATCGTGCGCATCGATCCGTTTTTCGTGATCGCGCGCAAGGTCGCCGATCTCGACAGTCGGCGGCAGGCGGCCATGGCGCAGGTGGCCAGTCTCACGCCCGGCGAGCGCTTCAATGCCGACGCCCGCATCGCCGAGAACAGCCTGACCATCGCCTGGGTCCACGCCTCATTGAACCAGCGCTGCGCCGGCTATCGTTTCGCCATCGAGCGCATGGCGGTCGCCGAGCCGGAGCTTGCGGCAGGCGAAGCCGACCGATTGCTCACGGAACTTACGCAAAAGATCGCGGCCAACGAGGTCGACGTCGTGGCGGCGCCGCGCTTCGCCTATGCCTCGGCGCCCGCGGTGGTGCTGACCGGGACGCGGACGCGCTAGACCTTATTGGTCGGCAGGCTGCAACTCGCATTTCGCCGCCGCCAGCGTGCGGCGGACCTGCGGCATCAGGCCAGGCTCCGGCGCCAGCGCCCGCAGCACGATGAGGCCGACGGTGCTCGGCGAATCGATGATGAGCCGGTCGGCGGCGGTGACGTCCTCTTCTTCCGGCATGTTGGCGTGCTGCTCGGGCGTCATCAGATCGAGCTCGATGGTGCGGCGGCCGGCGGCGCGATCGTTGATGGCGTAATAGGCGACGCTCTTGCGCGTATAGAAGGTGACGGAGGTATAGGCCTGGCTCACGGGCGCAGTCAGCTTGATCGAGCCGTCGCTCAGATCATAGCGGCATACCGCGATGGCGAAGGCCGGATCCATGAATGGCATGATGCTCGAATCGGCCGTCGGCGCGGGCAGCGGTACCACGGTATTGACCGGCGTCAGCGGCGTGAGCCGCGAATAGGCGTCCTGCTTTGCCGCCTGCGGCATGGCCAGCACGGTCGACAGATGCACGATGCCGCCGAGCAGAAGGCCTGAGAGAATCCACAGCATGGCGCGGATCATGAGCAGGTCTTTCGCGTGATCGCCGGCATCGGGCCTTCTTTGGTGGTGCCGGTGGAAACCCCGATCGGCGTGTCATAGAGGCGCAACACCAGGACGAACTTGTCGACGCCGCCGGTCGGCAGCCAATTGCCGGGGCGCGCCAGCGGCGCCACCGTGATGGCAAAGCTGCCGTCGCCGTCGCGCACGATCTCGTCGCTGGTGAAGCTGTGCCGGTCGATGGCATTGGCGACGAGCTTGCCTTCCGGATCGTAGAGCGTGATCGTCCAATAGCGCGCCGCCGGCGTCATGCCGCTGACAATGAAGGTACAGCGGCCATCGAACCCGTGTCTCGCATCGTCGCTGCGCGCATAGAAAGCGATGCCGTCGCCCAGGCCGGTCGGCAGTTCGCCGGTGCGCGCGATATTGGCGCGCGCGTAAGGGTCGATGTCGACCGAACCTCTCTTCGGCCATGCCGTCCAGGCGCCGATATTCAGCGAGCCGAACGCGACCCCGCGCGTCAGCGTCAGCCACGTTGCGCCGAGGCCGACGGCCGCGGCGACCAGGAAGGTGATTAATGAGCCCAACAACAGTCGCATGAGGAACCGGACCGAATGCCGAATTAATCGCCGCGCGGACCGGCGGCGGTGACATGATCGGCGGCGGTGGCGACGACACCCGGCGACGTCAGCGCGCTCTGCTTGCCGTTATCGAGCGAACTCGCCGCGTCGGTTGCCGCGTCCCGCGCGGACAAGGCGTGGCTCGCATCGTCAAGCATATGTTCGACGGCGACAAGGGCTTCGGTCCCCTTGCGCGTGAGCAGCGCCGGATGCGGCTCGACGCTCGCCACGGCGGCGTTGTCGGGCATCGGCGGCGCATGTTCAGGCGCCGGGAAGCCGGGCAGGGGCCGCAGTTCAATGCCCTGGTGGGCATAGGCCATAATATTGTGCCAGGCCTGGGCCGGCAGCGTGCCGCCGGTCATCCGCTTGGTGGGCGAGAAGTCGTCGTTACCCATCCATACCGCGCCGACGAAATTGCCCGTGTAGCCGACGAACCAAGCGTCGCGGTAGCTGTTGGTGGTGCCGGTCTTGCCGGCGACTTTGATGCCGTCAAGCTGTGCCCTTCTGCCGGTGCCGTTCTCGACCACCGAATTCATCATCTTGATCATGTCGAGCGCAACTTGCGGCGAGATCACTTGCCGCGGCTTCGGCCCATCGCGGTCGAAGCGCCACACCAGCTTGCCGTTGCCGGTACGCACTTCGAGCGCGGCATGCGGCACCACTGCGCGGCCGAGATTGGGGAAGGTGGCATAAGCCACTGCGTGCTCATAGACATTGACCTCGTCGGCGCCGATCGGCAGCGACGGCGTGTCGGGCAAGGGCGCGTGAATGCCGAAATTGCGCGCGGTCTGCACGATCATGGCCCGCCCGATCTTCGGATTACCGTTGCCGAGTGCTATCGAAAGCTTCACCGGAATGACGTTGATCGAATGCGTGATCGCATCGGTCAGCGTCACCCGTCCGGTATAGCCGCCGGCATAATTGTGCGGACACCAATTGCCGATGCAGACCGGCGAATCTTCCACCACCGAATTCGGCGTAAAGCCGTTGGCCAATGCGGTCGCGTAGACGTAGGGCTTGAACGAGGAGCCCGGCTGGCGCAGCGCGTCGGTGGCGCGATTGAATTGGCTGGCGCCGTAGTCGCGGCCGCCGATCATGGCGCGGATGCCGCCGTCGAGATCGGCGAATACGGCGGCCGACTGGCCCGCGCCGTAATCGTGGCCGTATTGGCGCAGCTCCGATTCGATCTCATGCTCGGCATAGCGCTGCAGATTGGAATCGAGCGCCGTGCGCACCACGAAATAGCGGTCGGTGACCGATTTCGGGAATGTATCGACGAGCTTGCGCATCTCGTCGAAGGCGAAGTCGAGATAGTAGTTCGGCGCATCCTCGACGGTGCGGTCGATAGGCGTCGCCGGATTGCGCCGGGCGCCGTAGACCTGACCTTCGGTCATGAAGCCGTTCGTCACCAGATTGTCGAGCACCACATTGGCGCGCGCGCGCGCCGCCGGCAGGTTGACCAGCGGCGAATATTTCGTGGGCGCCTTGAACATGCCGGCGAGCATCGCCGATTCCGCGAGCGTGACGTCGCGCACCGACTTGCCGAAATAATATTCCGCCGCGGCGTCGACCCCGTAAGCGCCGCCGCCGAGATAGGAGCGATCAAGATAGAGCTTGAGGATCTGGTTCTTGGTCAGATGCGCCTCGAGCCAAAATGCCAGGAACGCTTCGTTGATCTTGCGCTGATAGGTCCGTTCGTTGGACAGAAACAGGTTCTTGGCGAGTTGCTGGGTCAGCGTCGAGCCGCCTTGCACAACGCCGCCGGCCTGCGCATTGGTCACCAGCGCGCGGAACGTGCCTTGAAAATCGATACCGAAATGTTCGTAGAAATGGCGGTCTTCGGTCGCCAGCACCGCCTTGATCAGATGATCGGGGAATTCGTCGAGCGGCACCGATTCATTGTGCTTGATGCCGCGGCTGCCGATTTCATTGCCATAGCGGTCGAGAAAGGTGACGGCGAGGTCGGATTTCTTGAGCCAGTCATCGTCGGAGGTCTGGCGGAAGGCCGGAATCGCCAGCGCCAACAAGAGGAACAGGCCGCCGGTACCGAGCGTGGCCATTTCGGACAACGGCTCGACCAGGATCCAGCGTCGCCAGCCGGCGACGTGGAACCCGTCCATGGCCGCGGTGAAGCGCTCATAGAGTTCCCGTGCCCATTTGCCGGCCAGGAAGATCGTGAAATCGATGCGGGCGTCGATGTCGAGCAGCAGCCGCCTGAGCTTGGGCAGCCAGTCGTCACCCGGATCGGGGAACATGTCTGTCACTACCGCGAGCTCCGGACATCGGCTGGAACCACTGTTCCAGCCTTCTTAGCTGAGGAGGGTTACGCCGACCATAATTTAGTTAGACGAGGCAAAGCTTCACCTGGGTCAAATCGCCAAGGCGCTTTGCCGGTCGCGGTCCGCAATGCCGTTTCCACAGCGCCGATGGCATCGGGGGCAATTTGGGCATAGTTAGGTTCGCCTGGAGAACAGCATGGCAACGGCGGACGACGGTTCCGAAGACCTTCCTTTCTGGCGGCGCAAGTCCCTGGACAAGATGACTGATTCGGAATGGGAAAGCCTGTGCGATGGCTGCGGAAGGTGCTGTCTCAACAAGCTCGAGGAAGAGGGCAATGCTGCCGACACTTATTATACCGATGTCGGCTGCCGGCTCCTTGACGGCCAGACCTGCCGCTGCCGGGACTATGCCAATCGGCTCGAACTGGTCGACGATTGCGTGCGGCTGACGCCCGAAAGCCTCAAAACCATCAATTGGTTGCCGCCGTCCTGCGCCTATGTGCTGCTGGCCAAGGGCAAAGATCTTTACTGGTGGCACCCGTTGGTTTCGGGTGATCCCGAGACCGTTCACGCCGCCGGCGTATCGGTCAGAGGCCGCATGAGCGCCACCGAGGAGACCGTGCCGGACGAGGATCTTGAGGACTACATCGTCAGCTGGCCGCAGAAACTACCCAAGGCAGCGCGGCGACGATAAATTCACTTCGTTTTCAACGGACGGGAAAACCCGCGCACCCCTGGTCTGCAATTTGTGCTGTTGCAACAAGACGCTGTGGCGGCCAATTGGTGCGCGGCGACGGCCTCTGCCCACATCCGTCCCCTCGACCAGGCCAATTAGCGAGTGCAATGACCAGCGAAATCGCTCCAGAAGACAGGCCTCGGATTGCCGCCGCCGCTTCGTGCGGGGCGAGGGCGGCGGCGCGCGCCTATCCCGAATCAGGAGATTTGCCGGAGGTACCGCAGACGGACGAACCGCCGCCGCTCGATCACGCGGCAGCGCGCACCATCATTTTCGGCATCATGCTGGCCATGTTCCTGTCGGCGCTGGAACAGACCATCGTTGCGCCGGCGCTGCCGGCCATCGGTAAGAGCCTCGGCGGCATCGACGACCTAGCTTGGGTGGTGACGGCTTATCTCCTGGCGGCGACGGCGACGACGCCGTTGTTCGGCAAGCTCTCCGACATTTACGGCCGCCGCGCCGTGATGCTGTCGGCGATCCTGGTTTTCGTCATCGGCTCGGTGGCCTGCGCGCTCGCGCCCTCGATCTGGTTCCTCGTCGCCGCCCGCGCGCTGCAGGGCATCGGCGGCGGCGGCTTGCTGCCGATCGCGCAGACGGTGATCGGCGATCTGTTGAGCCCGCGCGAGCGTCCCGCCGTCATGGGTCACACCGCGATCATGTTCGTGACCGCGAGCACGCTCGGCCCGGTGCTCGGCGGCCTTTTGACCGACCATCTGCACTGGTCGCTGATCTTCTGGATCAATCTGCCGCTCGGCCTGATCGCGCTTGCGACCACCGACCGCGCGCTGCGGAAATTGCCGCGGCACGATCGCCGGCACGAACTCGATGTTCTCGGCGCCTCGGCGATGGTCGCGGCCGCGTTATCGCTGATGCTCGCGCTGGCCTGGGGCGGCACTTACTATCCGTGGGGATCGTGGCCGGTGGTTTCACTGTTTGCCGCTTCGGCGGCGCTGTGGTGCCTGTTTGCGCTGCGGCTTCTCAGCGCGCGCGAACCGTTCATCCCGCTCGCCATCCTTGGCGGCCGCGTCACCGGCACGATCATCTGCGCCGCTTTCTTCGCTGTGGGCACCATTGTCGGCGTCACCATCTATACGCCGCTCTATTGCCAGACCGTGCTTGGCATTTCGGCGAGCCAGTCGGGTCTGATCCTGATCGCTTTCATGCTCGGCACCGTGATCGGCTCGCAGACCACGATGCGGCTGATGATACGGATGAAGCACTATATGCGCATTCCGATGGTGAGCCTGACGCTGGCCATCATCGTGCTCGGCTTGCTGGCCGCCAATCCGGCGGGCTATTCGTGGCCGCAATTCGCGCTGCTTCTGTTCGGGCTCGGATTGGGTCTCGGCCCGATGTATCCGATGAGCACGGTGGTGACGCAAAACTCGGTCAAGCCGCATCAGATGGGGACCGCAACCGGCGCGCTGAATTTCTTTCGTACGCTCGGCGGCGCGCTCATCGTCGCGGTTTTCGGCGCGCTTGTGCTCGGCGGCGCGTCCGACGGTTCGGGCGTGATGACGCTGGAGAAAGTCGCCACCGCGCATCGCAATCTGGCGCCGGAATTTCAGAATGTCTTTATCGCCGCGATCGTGTTCATCGCAGTCGCGCTGTGCTGCCTTCTGCTCGTTGAGGAGCGGCCGATGCAAGGTCCGCGGCTCGACGCTACGGCCGAATGATCACCGGCTTTATTCTCGCATGATCTTTCCGAAACCGGTTTCCGCGCCCCGGATCAAGTCCACGGGCGGGCTTTCTTCCGGATCCGGCTTTATGGCAGCGGCGAGCCGAGCGCCTTCGCGGTGTCGATGATCCACGACCGGTAGCGCGCCAACGGCGTGAGCCCGGTGAGCCCGCCACAGCCGGCGGTCAGGTTCGGTCCGGTCGACCAGCTGACGAGACCGATCACGACGAGGCTGCCGTTGTCATCACGGAAGGCCGGCGCGCCGGAATCGCCGGTACAGGCGCCGAGCCCCGCGCGTACGCCTTTGGTCGCCGGATCGAACAGGCGCACTTCCAGCGAACTCGGATGACCGGTGACGGTGAGCGTCGCCGCGTGCACGAGCCCATCGAGCCGGTCGGCGCCGCGTACCGTCACGCCGATGCCGGCAACGGTGAGCGTATCGCCGATCGCGACCCGTTCGTCGTCGGCGGCAAGCCGCGCCGGCGTGATGCGCGCCGGCGCCGGTTCGCCGAGCTTGAGCAGCGCCACGTCGGCGGTGGCGAGGTGCGAGAACAGCCGCTTGATGTCGAATTGCGGATGGCGCGCGGTGCGCACCACGTCTTTGAGCGTCGGGACCTGGCCGGGTACGGTGTCGGCGAGCTTGTAACGGCCGTCAGGCTCGACACAATGTCCTGCCGTCAGCAACAGGTCGCGCGTAATCGCGGTCGCGGTGCAAAAGGTGCCGTAGGAGCTCAAGATGGTCACCACGGCGTTGCGCACGCCGCCGGTTGCGGCGGGAGCCCCGCCGACCATCGCCGCGCCGGGCGCAATCGCGGCAAGGCTCAAAGCTGCCGCCACGGCCGGAACGAGCAAGGGCAGGCATCGTGCGGGCCGGTTCATCGTCGGTCTTTCTCTTTGATCGGCGTCATAATCATCGTGTTTTCAAGTTTTCGTGTTGAGCGGGCGCGGGGACGGCCGTTCACGCGGGGTTCACGGCCGGCGGGCTAGGAGAGGCGATAGGATAGACCATGAGTTCCGCTCCGCGATTAGGCAGATTAGGCCCGAGTACCCTGGTCTTGGGTACCCTGGTCTTGGATATCCTTTTTTTGCTCGGCACCCTGCCGGCATTCGTACCCGCGCGCGGCGAGGACGGTGTTCGCCCGGCGCATCTGGAGGAAGCTCCCCATCCGGTCGTCCCTTCGGTCGGTGATGCCGCCCATGATATGTCCGCCCATGATATGTCCGCCCATGATGCGGCCGCGCATGGTACCGCCGCGCATGATTTCCCCCATGGCACCGCCGGGCATGATTCTCCCCATGGTACCGCCGCTCACGAGGCGGTTCATGATGCCGCTCACGAGACCGTTCATGCCTGCCTCGACCAGCGGGAGCGCCGCGCGCAGGCCGGCAAGGTCATTCCGCTGTCCGCCGCCATGCGCACCGCGAGAGCCCGCATGCCGGGCACCGTGGTGCGGGCGCGGCTCTGCCGCGGCTCCGAAGGCCTGGTCTATGTGCTGACAGTTCTGGCCCGCGATGGCAAAGTAGCCCGCCTTACCGTCGACGCCTTAAAAGGCACGCTTGTCGGCGGCCTGTAAGCATGATCCGGAAAAAAGCGCCCTCGGACTTGATCCGAGGGTGGAAACCGGCTTTCCGATAGGGCCATGCGCCAATGATCTGAGCGGAGCACGCTTTGCGGCTTCTGGTAGTCGAAGACGATCCTGATCTTAACCGGCAGCTCGCCACGGCCCTGACTGACGCCGGCTATGTCGTCGACCGCGCTTTCGACGGCGAGGAGGGACACTATCTCGGCGAGAGCGAGCCCTATGACGCGGTGATTCTCGATATCGGCCTGCCGAAGATGGACGGCATCTCGGTTCTCGAAGCCTGGCGGCGCTCGGGCCGCGCCATGCCGGTTTTGATCCTCACCGCGCGCGATCGCTGGAGCGACAAGGTGCAGGGCTTCGATGCCGGCGCCGACGACTACGTCGCCAAGCCGTTTCATCTCGAGGAAGTGCTGGCGCGGGTGCGGGCGTTGCTGCGCCGCTCCGCCGGCCACGCCAAGAGCGAATTCACCTGCGGTCCGGTCCGTCTCGATACCCGCACCGGCCGCGTCGCCGTGGACGGCAATCCGGTAAAGCTCACCTCGCATGAGTACCGGCTGCTGTCGTATCTGATGCACCATACCGGCCGCGTGGTGTCGCGCACCGAACTGGTCGAGCATCTCTACGACCAGGATTTCGACCGCGACTCCAATACGATCGAAGTCTTCGTCGGACGCATTCGCAAGAAGCTCGGCGTCGACGTCATCCAAACCGTGCGCGGTCTCGGCTATCTTCTGACTCCGCCCGATGCGCGCTAATTCGCTCGCGGTCCGCCTGTTTCTTTGGGCCACGGCCTGCACGGTGGTCATCCTCATCATCACCGGCGTGGCGCTGTCGACGCTCTATCGCCATGCTGTCGAGCGCGCCTTCGACCGCCGGCTCGACGTGTATCTGCGCACGCTGGTGGCCGACGTCGCGTCGCCGGAAGAGGGTGGCGAGAAATTTCCGCAATCGATCGGCGAGCCTTTGTTCGAACTGCCGCTGTCGGGCTGGTACTGGCAGGTGACGCGGCTCGACACCAAGACGCCGGAGGTGCATTCCTCGCGTTCGCTGTGGGACAGCAATCTGCCGAAGCTGCCCGACGATCATTCCGCCGCTTCGGCCGAATATCGCCAGGGCTATGCGCAGGGACCCGAGGAACAGAATCTGCGCATCGTCGAGCGCAATATCGACCTCGGCAGCGATGGGCGCTACCTGATCTCGGTCGCCGGCGACGCATCCGAAATCGACGACGAGACCGGCAGCTTCGACCGCGCCATCGGCATGACCTTTGCGGCATTGACCGTGGCGCTGCTGGTCACCACAGCCCTGCAGGTGCGTTTCGGTCTCGCGCCGCTCAAGCGCATCACCGACCGCCTTGCCGAGATCCGCTCCGGCCGCGCCGAGCGGCTGCAGGGCGATTTCCCGGTCGAGATCGCGCCTTTGGCGCGCGAGACCAACGCGCTGATCGAGGCCAATCGCGAGATCGTCGAGCGCGCGCGCACCCATGTCGGCAATCTCGCGCATGCGCTGAAAACGCCGCTCTCGGTGCTTGTCAATGAAGCGGCCGCCCGCGGCGACGATCCGCTCGCGCACAAGGTCCTGGAACAGACCGACATCATGCGCGACCAGGTGGCGCGCCAATTGGAGCGGGCGCGGCTTGCGGCGCGTTCGAGCGTGATCGGCACGCTGGTCGACATTCCGCCCGTGGTGACCGCGCTCGCCCGCACCATGGAGAAGCTTTATCGCGCCCGTGACATCGCCATCGACGTGGCTTTGCCCGAGGCGGCGCGGTTTCGCGGCGAGCAGCAGGATCTCGAGGAGATGGTCGGCAATCTCGTCGACAATAGCTGCAAATGGGCGCGGTCGCGGGTCGCGATCGAGGTGCTCGCCGACGCGCCGGCGGCGGGCGACGGCAAATCGCGGGTGCGCATCATTGTCGACGATGACGGTCCGGGCCTGTCGCCCGACGAGCGCGCGCAGGTTGCGCGGCGCGGCCAAAGGCTCGATGAGACCAAGCCCGGCTCGGGTCTCGGCCTGTCGATCGTGGTCGAACTGGCAAGTCTCTATGGCGGTGTATTGACGCTGGGGACCGCGCCGATCGGCGGCCTGCGCGCGGAGCTGGCGCTGCCGGGCGGCTGAACGGTATCCCCGCAGCTTTGGTGCGAGGATGACGCGGGCGCGCTCGATCATGTATTCTGGTTCTCGCCTACAGCCGTCGGATAGAACGGCCTCATCAGGGAGGGTTTCATGCAATTGTCCCGCCGTCGGCTGCTTGTAAGCGGCGCTTCGATCGTCCTGACCGGTGCCGTTGCGGCGCCGATCGTGGGGCGCGCTGCGGGACCGCAATGGTCCTACAAATACGCCAACAACCTTCCCGACTCGCATCCGATGAATGTGCGCGCCCGCGAAATGGCGGCCGCGATCAAGGATCAGACCGGCGGCCGCCTCGAGCTGCAGATCTTCCCGTCGAGCCAGCTCGGCTCCGATACCGACACGCTGAGCCAGATCCGCGCCGGCGGGGTCGAGTTCTTCACCCTTTCGGGGCTGATCCTCTCGACGCTGGTTCCCGCCGCCTCGATCAACGGCCTTGGCTTCGCATTCCCGAGCTACGACGCGGTGTGGCGGGCGATGGACGGCGATCTTGGCGCCTATGTACGCGGCCAGATCGCCAAGTCCGGCCTGATCGCGATGGAGAAGATCTGGGACAACGGCTTCCGGCAAACCACGACCTCGACCAAGCCGATCGTGAACCCCGACGACTTCAAAGGCATGAAGCTGCGCGTGCCGCCGTCGCCGCTCTGGACCTCGATGTTCAAGGCGCTCGATGCCGCACCGGCCTCGATCAATTTCAACGAAGTCTATTCGGCGCTGCAAACCAAGGTGGTCGACGGCCAGGAAAATCCGCTGGCCATCATCTCGACCGCCAAGCTTTACGAGGTGCAGAAATATTGCTCGCTTACCAATCACATGTGGGACGGGTTCTGGTTCCTGGCCAATCAGCGCGCCTGGGAGGCGCTGCCCGACGACGTGCGCGGCGTTGTCGCCAAGAACATCAATACGGCCGGCTTAAAGGAGCGCGAGGACGTCGCCGAACTCAACGCGACACTGCAAAAGAGCCTTGCGGCAAAGGGCTTGGTTTTCAACCAGCCCAATCCGGCGCCGTTCCGCGACAAGCTCCGCGCTGCCGGCTTCTACAGCGAATGGCGCGCCAAATACGGTGACGAAGCCTGGGGCTTGCTCGAGAAATCCACCGGCAAGCTGGCATGATCGGGCGATGAGCACGCTGCAGACCGTGCCGTTTGCGGAGGAGGGCGCCGGCGCTCCGCGTTCGCTTGTCGCGGCGATCGAGTCTTCGCTCGGTACGGTGGTCGAGATGGCGGCGGCGGCTCTGGTCGGTGCCGAGATCCTGATCCTGTTCAGCGGCGTGCTGTCGCGCTACGTCTTCGATCGGCCGCTGGTCTGGTCGGACGAACTGGCGTCGACCCTGTTCCTGTGGCTCGCCATGCTCGGCGCGGTTATCGCGTTTCGCCGCGACGAGCACATGCGGATGACGGCGCTCGTCGGCGCGCTGCGGCAGCCATGGCGGGCCATGCTCGACACCTTTGCCATGGGGGCGGCGTTCGCTTTTCTCCTGCTGATCGCGTGGCCGACTTATCAATATGCCGTCTATCAGTTGCCGATCACCACCTCGGCGCTCGAAATCACCGACACCTGGCGGGCGGCGGCCATGCCGACGGGCGTCGTCTTGATGATCGTCCTTGCACTGCTGCGCCTGTTGCGGGCCGATTCGCCGCTGACGACGCTGGCATCGCTCGGCGCGGTTGCCGCGATTGTCGCGCTGTTCTTCGCCGCCGGGCCGAGATTCCTCGAACTCGGCAATCTGAACCTGCTGATTTTCTTTGTCGGCGTGGTCGCGGTCACGGTACTGGCCGGCGTGCCGATCGCTTTTGCTTTCGGGCTCGCCATTTTCGGCTATCTCGCGCTTGCCACCCACACGCCGCTGTTGGTGCTGGTCGGCCGCATGGACGAGGGCATGAGCCATCTCATTCTTCTCGCCGTGCCGCTCTTCGTTTTTCTCGGCCTGCTGATCGAAATGACCGGGATGGCGGCGGCCATGGTGGCGTTCCTGGCAAGCCTGCTGGGCCATGTGCGCGGCGGCCTGCATTACGTGCTGGTCGCGGCGATGTATCTCGTCTCCGGCATTTCCGGCGCGAAGGCTGCCGACATGGCGGCGGTCGCGCCGGTATTGTTTCCGGAGATGAAGGCGCGCGGCGCCAAGCCCGGCGATCTCGTCGCGCTCCTGTCGGCCACCGGCGCGCAGACCGAAACCATTCCGCCGAGCCTTGTTCTGATCACCATCGGCTCGGTGACCGGCGTGTCGATCGCGGCGCTGTTCACCGGAGGACTGCTTCCGGGCGTCGTGCTGGCGGTTCTGTTGTGCGCCGTGGTGCGCTGGCGCTGCCGAAATGTGGAGACCAGCCAGGCGGCCCGCGCCAGCAAAGGCGAAATCGCGCGTGCCTTCGTCGTCGCGCTGCCGGCGCTGCTTTTGCCGTTCCTGATCCGCGCCGCCGTGGTCGAAGGCATCGCCACCGCGACCGAAGTTTCCACCATCGGCATCGCCTATTCGGCGATCGCGGGACTTCTGATCTATCGCCGCTTCGACTGGGCGGCGCTCCGCCCGATGCTGGTGTCGACCGCCGCGCTCTCCGGCGCCATCCTGCTCATCATCGGCACGGCGACGGGCATGGCCTGGGGACTGACGCAGTCCGGCTTCTCGCGCACGCTGGCCATGGCCATGACCGGCTTGCCGGGAGGAGCCGCCACCTTCATGGCGGCCTCGATCGCGGCCTTTGTCGTGCTCGGCTCGGTGCTCGAAGGCATTCCGGCCATCGTCTTGTTCGGACCGCTGTTGTTTCCGATCGCCAAGGCCGTCGGCATTCACGAAGTGCAGTATGCGATGGTGGTGATCCTGGCGATGGGCATCGGGCTGTTCGCCCCGCCGTTCGGTGTCGGCTACTACGCGGCCTGCGCCATCGGCCGCGTCGAGCCGGCCGAAGGCATGCGGCCGATCCTGGCCTACATGTTGGCGCTTGTTGTCGGCACCATCATCGTGGCCGCCGTGCCGTGGATCTCGATCGGATTCCTGCGATAGCGCGAGTGCCGCAGATGGACGTGAAGCTTCCCAGAGGCGGCGTGGTTCCTGCGACAACGCGCGTGATGAATCTCGCGTATTTCTTGCGGCAGACGGCCAAGCGCTATCCGCATGAGATCGGCCTGGTCTGGGGCGAGCGGACGTGGACCTGGGCCGAGATCGACCATCGCGTCGACGCAATGGTCCTGGCGCTCACCGCGCGCGGCATCGCCAAGGGCGACCGGGTTCTGGTCCAATCGAAGAACTGCAATCAGATGTTCGAGGCGATGTTCGCCTGTTTCCGGCTCGGCGCGGTTTTCGTGCCGACCAATTTTCGTCTGACCGCCGATGAAGTCGCCTATCTTGCCGAGGCGAGCGGCGCTTGCGCCATGATCTGCGGCGCCGATTTTCCCGATCATGCCCGGGCGGCAAAGCTTGCGGCGCCGGACATCGGCACGATGATCGCGATCGGGCACGGCAGCTTTGGCGAAGACTATGACGCGCTGGTCGCCGCTCACATCGGCCAAGGCGCTCCGGACGCCGCGGTCGAGCGCGACGATCCGTGCTGGTTCTTTTTCACTTCCGGCACCACCGGACGGCCGAAGGCCGCCGTGCTCACCCACGGCCAGATGGCTTTCGTCATCACCAATCATCTGTGCGATCTGATGCCGGGCACGACGCAGCGCGATGCGTCGCTGGTCGTGGCGCCGCGGTCGCACGGCGCCGGCATTCATCAATTGGCGCAAGTCGCGCGCGGCGCGAAAACGGTTTTGCTCGGCAGCGAGAAATTCGACGTCGCCGAAGCCTGGCGGCTTGTCGCGCGGTGGCGTGTCAGCAACATGTTCACCGTGCCGACCATCTTGAAAATGCTCGCCGAGCATCCGGCGGCCGATCAATACGATCATTCCTCGCTGCGCTACGTCATCTATGCCGGCGCGCCGATGTATCGCGAGGATCAGAAGCGCGCGCTGAACAAGCTCGGCAAGGTGCTGGTGCAATATTTCGGCCTTGGCGAAGTCACCGGCAACATCACCGTGCTGCCGGCTGAACTGCATGATCCGGAGGACGGGCCGGATGTGAAGCTCGGCACCTGCGGCTACGCGCGAACCGGCATGCAGATTTCCATCCAGGACGACAACGGCCGCGAATTGCCGGCGGGCGAAACCGGCGAGATTTGCGTCTGCGGGCCCGCGGTCTTTGCCGGCTATTACGCCAATCCCGATGCCAATGCGAAAGCGTTTCGCAACGGCTGGTTCCGCACCGGCGATCTCGGCCACATGGACGCCGAGGGGTTTCTCTATATCACCGGCCGCGCGTCCGACATGTACATTTCCGGCGGCTCCAACGTCTATCCGCGCGAAATCGAAGAAAAGCTGCTGACGCATCCGGCGCTGGCGGAGGCCGCCATTGTCGGCGTCCCCGACCCGACGTGGGGCGAGGTCGGCGTTGCGGTCTGCGTGCTGCGGTCCGGCGCCGCGCTCGATGAGCACGAATTGATGGCGTGGCTCGCGCCGAAAGTGGCGCGGTACAAGCTGCCCAAGCGCGTGTTCTTCTGGGACGAGCTGCCGCGATCCGGTTACGGCAAGATCACCAAGAAGCTCATCCGCGCCGAGCTCGATGCGCGCGGCTGCCTGCCGCGGGATGCGGCCCCTTCCGCGGCGTGATGGAGGCGGCGATGCGACGGACCGTGCTCGTCACCGGCGGCGCCTCGGGCATCGGCTTGGCCATCGTCGAAGCCGTGCTTGCGGCAGGTTGGCGTGCCGTTGCCGCCGATATCGAGCCGCGCAATCTCGCCTCCGCCCGGCAGGCGTTTGGCGAGCGCAACGATCTGCGTCTCGCCGAGCTCGATGTCGCCGACGAAGACGCCGTCGTCAGGCTGGTCGCCGATTGCGCGCGCGATTTCGGGCCGCTCGCCGGCGTGGTCAGTTCCGCCGGCATCGGCCGCAATATTCCGGCACTCGAGACCAGCGCCGCGGTCTTTCGCCAGGTCCTCGACGTCAATCTCGTCGGCAGCTTTCTTGTTGCGCGTGAAGCCGCGAAGGCGATGCGCGACCATGGCGGCGGCGCCATTGTCAATCTCGCCTCGGTCTCGGGGGTGACCGGCAATGAGGGCCGCGCCGCCTATGGCGCCTCGAAAGGCGGGGTGGTGGTGCTGACCAAGATACTCGCCGTCGAGTTCGCGCCCCTTGGCGTGCGCGTCAATGCGATTGCGCCGGGGCCGATCGAAACGCCGATGGTGGCGGCCATGCTATCGGACGCCGACCGCGCCGTGTGGCTCGAGCGCTTACCCCAGCACCGCTACGGCAAGCCGTCGGACATCGCGAGCGCCGCGCTGTTTCTGCTCGACGGCGAAAAGTCGGGCTATCTGACCGGCCAGACCATCTGCGTCGATGGCGGCTTCAGCGCCGCCGGCATGATGAGCCGTCGCGGTTAAGGCTCGTCAGGCGAGCTCCAGCCGCGCCGTGGGCAGATCGATGAGTCCGCGGATCATGACGTTGAAGGCGACAACGATCCGCTCTTCGGTTTCGTCGGCCGAGCCCTGTTCGACGGCATGGGGGACGTGGCTTGGCCAGATCACCATGCGGCCTTTCTCGGCGGTGACCTTGAACACGTCGGCATTCAAATCGTTTTTGCGCCAATAGGTCGGCTCGAGATTTTTCGACAATAGCCTCGGCGAGGCGAAGACCGTCGAGCCGCAATTCTTCGGCGTCTTGATGTAGACGAGGCCGCTCAGCAGGCAATTCGGGTGCATGTGCATGAAGTGGCGGCGGTTGGGATTGGCGATATTCGCCCACATCGTGGTGATGTAATGCGAATCCCGCTTCACGGCCATGGCGTCGAGAATGATCCCGGATTCCTCCATGATCACGTCGACCAATTCCTTGAATTCGGGAAGTGTGTGCAAATCGTCGGACGACATGTAAGCGAGCATCGCCCCTTCGGGAGAAAAGGTGCCTTTGCCCGCTGCCCGCAACTGCTGCAGTTTCTTCTCGATGCGGTCGCAGAAGCCGATATCGGCAAGCTTTCCCGTAAACATCGGCGTCGGGAACAGCATGTACATCTGCTTGCCGGTCAGTTCTTTCGCGTTCGCCTCGTGTGGAATGTCGAGCATTGCAAGTCGTGCCTTGGTATTGTTCTCAAGCGCTTGGCATTGTTCTCAAGCGATTGTTCGTGGGCAACTCAAAGCTGCCGGCACGGCGAGGTGCGATGGCAGCTCGATTTTGCAATCTGCGCGGAGCGCGGAAGAAAATATATGGCTACGGCCGTAAATTCGATGGTGCCAATGCGTAACGCGAGAGTAAATTTCGTATCAACGAGGTGTCTTGTCCGCGAGGGATGATGCTCGAGCGCAATCCGCGGCGATGCATTGCCAAATGTTCACATTGCACTGGCGCAATTTTGGTCAGGCGCTGGCTTCGCCAGCGGCGATACGATCGGTTTTGCGCGAAGGCTCACGCCACGGCGCGCTGCTCCGCCGCCATGCCCAGTCTTGGCGCGGTCTCGACGCGGTCGCGGCCTTTGCGCTTGGCCTCATAGAGCGCAGCATCGGCCGCCTTGACCAGATCGCGCGGCAGCAATCCCTGGCGCGGCACGAGGGATGCGACGCCGATGCTGACAGTCGGGGTGCTGTCGGGCCGGCCCTGCTGATCGGCCCGCAATGCGGCGATGCTGGCGCGAATGTTTTCCGCGAGCTTGGCGGCTTCCGCGGTTGCCGCGCCCGGCAGCATGACGACGAATTCCTCGCCGCCATAACGTGCGCTGACGCCGCCCGAGCCCTGCGTGGTGGTGGCGATGCACTGTGAGATAGCCAAGAGAGCCGCGTCGCCCGCCTGGTGGCCGAATTGATCGTTGTAGTTCTTGAAGCCGTCGGCATCGATCATGAGGAACGCCATCGGATGTCCGCAGTTCAAGGCCCGGCTCCACTCGATGTGCAGCATTTCGTCGAGGCGACGGCGGTTCACCAGGCTGGTAAGGCCGTCGGTCGTGGCCACGATCGAGAGCTGATACTCGGCTTCGCTGCGCCGCTTCAACGCGCGAATAAGCAGAACGATGAGCGCCAGATTGATCGCGCACAGAACCAGCATGAGCAGTCCGATGCGCCAGGCCTTTTCGGCCCAGGGCGCATAGATTGCGGCGACCGCGGTACCATAACTCAGCTTCAACGGCCGATCTCCGACGGTCTTGAAAACATAGAACCGCTTCACGCCGTCGATGCCGGCCACCGATTCAAACGAACCGGACGGAAAGGTGGCGCCGCGCTGGAAGACGGAGGCATTCGCCAGACTGCGGCCCACCAGTTCGGGCTGAAACGGCGAACGCATGATCAGCGTGCCGTCGTCGCGCATCAGCGTCAGCGCGTCGCCTTCGCCCATGTTCACCTTGGCGAACATCTTTCTGAAATAACTCAAGTGCAGCGTGCCGGCGACGACGCCGTTGAAATTGCCATTGGCATCCGACAGCCGCCGGCTGATGGCGATGACATATTCGCCGTCCGGCGCGATCCAGGGACGGCTGACATAGGGCCCGGCACCGCGCCGCCGCTCCTGACTTTTGAAGAAATCGTACTGGGAATAATTGTCGGGCCGCGGCGTCAATGTGCGCGAGTCGATGATCACGGTGCCGCGCTTGTCGAGAACGAAGATCGAGCCCATATCCTTAGCGGTGGCGGCGCGGTCGAACAGCACCAGCTGGCGAATTTCCGGGCTGAGCTTGCCGAGCGACGGCAGCTTCAGGCCTTCGACCACGGCCTGCAGCGACAGATCGTAGAGCTCGAGATTGCGATCGATCTCGGACGCCATCGCCGCGACGATGTTGTAGGCGGCAAGCCGTGCACGTTCGCGTGCCTGGTCGCGGCTCTCCCATTGCACAAAGCCGAACACGGCCGAAAAGCCGAGCGTCACAATCAAGCCAAGCGCGACAAGAGACTTGGTGTAATTGCGGACGGGCGCTGGCGACAAATCTGAGGGGGGCATGGAAATCGTCGAGGAGCGGTTCGGCTGGTCTCGGACCGCCTTATATCGGCCCGTCGTTGAGCTTTAGCCCTATATGTTCCGATAATGCGAATTGTCGTGTTAACGCCGTATTGGCCCTTTGGCGCACGGTCTTGAACGCGCTGCCGGTGCGGCGAGTGAGTGCGACGGGACCGGCGCCGGCTGGCGCATCTGCCGGCGCGTTTGCCTACGGCGGATGGCGTCAGTGAATGCCGAGGGCGGCGGCGGCGATCTCGCCGTGGCGGAGCTGAGCGACGCTATGGAAGGCCCGCACCAGATCTTGGTCGAGCTTCGGGCCCATATCGAGAAGAATTTGGTAAGCCTGCGGTCCGGGCATGGGCGGCTTGTAGGACCGCCGCTCGATCAAGGCGCCGAAGATGTCGGCGATTGTCATCATGCGCACGAGGTCGGAGATTTCGTGGGCGCGCAGGCCATGCGGATAGCCGGAGCCGTCGAGATATTCGTGATGATGAACGACGATGTCGAGCATTTCCTTGCGCAGGCCTTCGACGCCCTCCAGCGCCTTGAAGCCGTATTCGGGATGTTTTTTCATGATTTCCATTTCGAATTCGTCGAGACGACCGGGCTTTTCCAGAATGGCGACCGGTATGCGCGCCTTGCCGATGTCGTGCAGCATGCCGGCGCAGGATAAACGCTGCCGGTCGGTGTGGGATGCACCGATGTGCTGGCCGAATGCCACGGCCAGTCCGGTCACCAGCAAGGAATGCTGGTAGGTCGCGCTGTGATGCGTACGCACCGTCTCGACCCAGGCATTGAGGCCCTGGGCTTCGACCTGGCCGACGATGGCTTGGTTCGCCGAATCGAGTGCGCCGGTATTCAGCGGCTCGCCGAAGCTCGCTGCGGAAAACACGTTCTGCAGCGTATCGACGGCTGTGGCGACGGCCGGCGAATTCTTGATCGCTGCATTGTCGGGATCCGCCGACAGCGACGTGACGTCGCCCCACATGAGTCTCAGAAGCTCGCCGCTGGCCAGCGGACGCGAGACAATGTCGGTCGCGCCCAGCGCGAAAGCGCGCGCTTGCTGCAGATGCGAGGCCTTGTCGGCCACGAAAACGGCTTTTGTTTTGGTCGGGTTGCTTGCCAGCCAGGCCTTGACCTGCTGCAGCAGCGCTCCTTTTGCCAAGTCGATGTCGACCAGGATCGAGGCCGGAGGAGGCGAGCGCAGCGCCTGCTCGAGCAGCTGGAACTCGACAGAGATGAATCCGTCGAGCTGGTCGCGCAGGGCGGCATAACCAGCAGGCGACTCGGCGATCAGCGTTATCTGGTGCGCAGGCAAGTTGGTTCTTCGAACAAATAATCTGATGTATTCACCAGGCCGCAATTCGCGTCGCTCGGACTCGCAATTGCGATCCAAAACCCGATCAAAAATAATATCGACTGATTTAAAATCTGATAATTAATTCAATCAAACAAACAAGCAAGGCGAGGATCGCGACCCGAGTTGTCCCGCGGCACCGGCGGCGAGGGAAGTGCGCCGCGCCGCAACAAATAGGCATCAAATAAGATCGGCGGAGCGCAGTCGGCGTGCTCGTTGGGGTCGCTCCTTAAAATGGATCAATACCACCTTCGCCGCGGCGGGCGCTGCGGGCTCCGCTCGCAATGATTGTGGGTCATTGCCTGTGCTCGATCCGCGTGAGACGGCATGATATATTGCCGCGGTCGCAATCCCGGTTTCGCGTCGGCGATTGCTGTGTGCCGCTGCAGCGATCGCGGCACCGAGCCATTTCGGGGGACGTCATGCGAAGATCGGTCATTGCGCTTGCGGGCATCGTCGTTGCGGTAATGACGGCGGTCCCGGTCACGGCAGAGGCGCATTGGCGCCATCCGCACAGGATTTGGCACCACGGCTGGCGCCACGCTTGGCATGTCGGCCCGTCCTACTATCCGATCTACGGCTTCCTTGACGGCAATCCTTACGGCCCGGTCTGCGTCTGGCACCGGGAGTGGGATGCCTACTGGCATCGCGACTGTTTCTAGGAACGTCCAGCTCCGATCCAAATCTCGTGGCGTGGGCTTAGAAGCCCGCGACCGCTTCAAGCGTGTTGCCAGCCGCGATCTGGGCGCGGCGCCTGGCTTCGATCTGCTCTTGGCCGTCGCGCAGCGGCGCAATCTCCTTGGCGAATTCCGGCCGCGCCGCGAGCCGTTCCTTCCAGGCAAAGACGTGCGGATGGAGCCGTTCAAGCGGATAGCCGGCGAGCGACAGCCGATGGGCATAGATCAGCCAGGCAATGTCGAGGACTGTCAGTCTGTCCCCCATCAGATAAGCCTGTCCCGCGAGGCTCTCGTTCATGACGTCGAATGCGGCGCGGAATTTTCGCGCCGCAGCGCGCACCGCCTCGTCGGGGAAGCCTTCTTTTGCCGCGCGTTCCCAAAACTCGATCTGAATCTGCTTGTCGCGGTCGATGCGGCCCCGAATGGTGCCCGAGCCGCCCATGGCATAGCTCTTGAGTGCCTCGGCCGGCTTGGGCGGCCCCGGCGGCGCAAAGACAAAACGGAAGCTCAGTGTTCGCAAATCGAGGTGCAGATCGTCCTCGTGCTTGAGCAGGGCTGCGACGCTGTTTTCGTGGCCGGACGGGATCAGGCGCGGTTCGGGAAAGGCGGTTTCCAGATGAGCGATGATGTCGTTGCTCTCGATATGCACCGCGCCGTCATGGACCAGGACCGGCACCAGCCCGCGCGGATTGATGCCGAGAAACCAGGGGCGGAAATTCTCGTTGCCCGGCAGGTCGACATGGTGCGAGTGCCAGGGCAGGCCCTTGAGATTGAGGAAGACGCGCAGTTTCTGCGAACAGGAGGAGCCCATGAAGTGCAGGATATGCACGCCGCGCCACTGCAGCACTTCGCGGGTTTTGATGTCGCCGTCGACCAGTTGAACCATTTTCCCCCGCCCTTTTTCGCGGCTCTTTTCGCAGCCGCCGCCGCGCTTGATTTTGTATCAAGTGTTATATAACGTCAATGTCCGGCGTGAAGCGCCGCCCCGACAACCGCAGCAGAGGACTGCCGCACCGCCATGCCGCGACCGAGAGAATTTGACGAAGCGGCCGCGCTCGAAGCCGCGATCGAGTGCTTCTGGCAGCGCGGCTATGAGGCGACCTCGCTGCGCGATCTCACGTCGTCGATGGGCTTGACCGCGCCGAGCCTCTACAATGCCTTCGGCGACAAAGAGGAATTGTTCGCCCGCGCGCTCGACCGCTATCTTGAGCGTACGACGCGCGACCGCCTGCGCCGGCTCGAAGAAACGCTCGCGCCGAAAGCCGCAATCCACCGGTTCTTTGCCGAGATCGTCGAGCATTCCGTCAGCGACCTGCAGCGCAAGGGCTGCTTTCTGGTGAACTCTGCGCTCGAGGTCGCGCCGCACCATGCCGATTGCCGCGCCGTGATTGCCGCGCAATTCGGCGATATCGAAGCTTTCTTCAAAAGATGCATCCGCAAGGCGCGGGCCGACAAGACGATCCCGCCGCATATCGATGCCGCCGACACCGCGCGCTTGTTGCTCGGCGTGCTGCTCGGCATCCGCGTCCTGGCGCGAAGCAAACCCGAGCGCGACGTGCTCGAAGGCGTCGTACGCCCGGCTCTGGCGCTGCTCGATCCGCCGCGCCGCAAGAACAGGGGAAAGCGATGATCGACCTTTACTATTGGACGACGCCGAACGGCCACAAGGTCACGATCTTTCTCGAAGAGGCGGCGCTGCCGTACCGGATCGTGCCGGTCAATATCAGCAAAGGCGAGCAGTTTAAGCCCGACTTTCTCGCCATCTCGCCGAACAATCGCATGCCGGCCATCGTCGATCACAAACCGAAGGACGGCCGCGATCCGATCTCGGTTTTCGAATCCGGCGCCATTCTCGTCTATCTCGCCGAGAAGATCGGAAAATATCTGCCCAATGGTTTTCGCGAGCGCGTCGCGGTGATGCAATGGCTGTTCTGGCAGATGGCGGGGCTTGGCCCGATGGCGGGTCAAAATCATCATTTCTCGCAATATGCGCCTGAGAAGATTCCTTACGCCATCGACCGCTATGTGAAAGAAACCAACCGGCTCTACGGCGTGCTCAACAAGCAGCTTTCGGATCACGAATTCATTGCCGGGCGCTATTCGATCGCCGACATGGCGGCCTATCCGTGGATTGTTCCGCACGAGCGGCAGGGCCAGAAGCTCGAAGACTTTGCGCATCTCAAGCGCTGGTTCGAGGCGATGCGCGAGCGGCCGGCGGTGCAGCGCGCTTATGCGCGCGCCAAGGAGATCAATACCGCGCCCACGGTGAGCGAGGAGTCCAAAAAGGTCCTGTTCAGTCAAACAGCCGCGGTGGTCGCGTGACGAACCGCCGTCTTTACGACCTCGCCGGCGCCGAGCCGGAGCGCCGCTTCAGCCCCTATTGTTGGCGCACCCGGCTGGCTTTGGCGCACAAGGGGCTCGCGGTCGAAACCGTTCCGTGGCGCTTCACCGAAAAGGCCGAGATCGCGGCCTCCGGCCAGGGGCTGGTGCCGGTTCTTGTCGACGGTGACAAATGGATTTCTGATTCGTGGACCATCGCCAACTATCTCGAGGACACTTATCCGGACGCGCCATCGCTGTTCGGCGGGCCGGCGGCGCGCAGCTTGACCCGCTATTACTCGGCCTTCGCGGACAGCCTCGTCGCGGCGATGTTCCCCTTTATCGCGCTCGATATCCTGCATCACGTCGCCGACAAGGACCGTGACTATTTTCGCGAGAGCCGCGAGAAACGGGTCGGCAAGACGCTCGAAGCCTTTGTCGCCGATCGCGACAGCAAGCTTGCCGCATTTCGCGGGAGTCTCGCGCCGCTGCGCACGGCGCTGAAGTCACAGCCTTTCCTTGGCGGCGCGGAACCGCTCTATGCCGATTACGCCCTGTTCGGTCCGTTCCAGTGGGCGCGCTGCATCAGTCCATTCGCGCTGCTGGAGGAGGGCGATCCGGTGAAACTGTGGCGCGACAAATTGCTGGAGCGTTTC
>Ga0335072_10001045_pt1 | contig 47478 bp, 32 predicted proteins | sample Lox_Sample_21_FD_206725 | JGI IMG/M metagenome (GOLD analysis project Ga0335072, IMG submission 206725) | Soil microbial communities from Loxahatchee National Wildlife Refuge, Florida, United States - Lox_Sample_2.1 | ecosystem: Environmental > Terrestrial > Soil > Wetlands | place: USA...
TGGATGGCAATTCTTCGCATATCATCATCGCGAGTGATGACCCAGCTGTGTATGACGACGAGGAGGTTAGAAGCGCTGGTGCAATAAAGGCACAGAACCGATTCTGGCTCACTGCAGCTTGGGGAGGTGGATTCTTCAAGGAACTCTTCTGGTCGCTCGGCAAGCACGACAAAGAGAGGCTGCCAAGCGTGGAGGGAAGTCCGAGCCCGAGTCGACGGCCTGCGAGCGTTGCCCAAGGTTCAAGCACCAAACCTCAGCATGATGGCGTTTGGCATCAAGAGCAACCTACGCCTGAAGCGATGCAGCTTCGTGAAGCAGTAGCGAGAATGTATTTGCTTGACCTGGCGATTCTAGGCCAGGCGGACCGTGTCGTGTGCGCGGTGTCGAGTCATACGTGTAGGGTGCTGGCGGTGATGATGGGGTGGGAGAGGGCGATAGAGAAGGGCGAGTGGAGGAATGTAGATGGGGATTGGGGGTGGAGGGGCCTGGACTGGTGATTGAAGTAAGACAGAGATTGGGTTTAATGCGACATGAGGTACGATGTAATGGCCTGGTCTCATTAGCAAAGTATATCAATCGATCAAGACAGGTGAAGGTATTGACTGACTAATCAGCGCTTGTTTTTGAAGCGGAGGAGACCAGCGCTGAGACTGTAGATGGTTCCTGGCATAATCAGACATTCAAGCTTTAATTTGCCCATGTCCTTTGCCGGTTTCATGGAAGGTCCACCGCGTACTTTTCCAGTCTCACATGGTAAGATCTAGTTAGATCTTGTTCCAGTGGTAGGGTCATGGAAGGATTAGGGCGTTATGTCCTCGAAAGCGGGCGAGGGAGCCCCTCGCGAACTTACTGGCATAGAAATCAAAGACCAAACACCTTTCAGGTCCGCCAGGTTCAACATCCCACACAGATCCAAACCTCCACTTATGCCCATGATGATGACCAAGATGGACTCTCGGTCTACGCAAATGACGGCCGAAGTCGGCAAGAGCCTCATGCCGACTAAACCTGTCCTTCGACTTCTTGACCTGCCCGCCGAGATTCGGCCAAACATCTACCAAGGACTACTGGTCAACAACTCCAACGGGAATGAAGGGCGACTTTGGTTCTCAAGATGGCCTGTCACTTACTTGTACGATATTTGCGGGTAGCTGCTTCGCGTCTGTCGACCGGCTCACAAAGAAGCGGCTCCCATGCTCTACGATGAGAATGAGTTCTGCACTCACGTTGAGCCGTATCGCTTTGGCAAAGATGTCGTCGCTCATGTCCAGTGCTGTCTATGTTCCCTTGATTCGGAAGCTACGTTTTGTTTCTTCGGGTTTCTGGTTCCGTAGAAGAGCTTACCGCGTCCCGGAGATGCTGAACGACCATGCCGCATTACAAGGGTTACAGGTCGTCACAATCACAAAAACAAGTTATCAACAAGACGCGGATAGCTGATCTCCACGTGGTTAGGTCACTTTTGACGCAGTTCTTATTGTGGAAGAAACTCATCTGAAAGTTCTGGTAGGAGAGGAACCAGTGGAACAACTGATGTATTGGCCACCAGAGCATGATGACGACGAACGCGGAGGTGAGGCAAGAACAATGCGATTGATGGTACCAAACAAGGCGGGAATAGGACCACAGGTAAGCTCTTTCCTAGCTAACTAGGATGCTGCCTAGACTGATGCTGAGACTGGTAGGACAAAATTCTAGATACCGAAGCCGAATGATCGAGCAGCACGGCCATGCTCCCCTCATTGCCGATCTAGAACAGATATTGAGAAAGGACAAATGGAGCGATCTTATGGAAGAGCTGGATTCTAATGGCGACGAAGATGTCGATTGGGATGATTGGGCTCTGGATGCTTCAAAACCGATGTCTAAACTAAAGAAGCGGGGACAGGACTTCCTAAAGACTAGGGTGGTTCCTGTTGCGAATAGGCCGCGTTTCGGGTTAGAACTTGCAGGTTCGTAGAGGTTCAGCTGTACAGAGGTAGCTAAAGGTTTCGCTGGGTGGCCCCCAGGTGGCAGGATCCAGGTGGCTACCATTTTGGAATCCAAGCATAACAAGGGACCCCATGGTTTTGTCAGAGGACACGAGGTGGATGGGCATCTGAAGTACAACAGGCGAGTAGCATCCCACCCCCCAAAAATGCCGGTTTAGAGCATGATTATCACAGTCGAAAAATGACAACTAAGATGTATGCCCCTCACTCGAGGGACTGAAAGCCAGCTAATAGGGTCCTAATCTATGCCGCGTTCAAGAGGGAGCGCACCAAACATGCGCTTGGCATGCCCTAACATGGTTGGTCATCGATCTTCTTGATTTTCCTTGACGCCAATGACTCAGCTATTGTCCTGCCGCACGGTAGAGTGCCCCCTCCTCCCTACGAACATGATCCAAGCAACGCGGGAAGAGACGGTGCGCGAAGAAGTCGTGTAGGTAGAGGTGGCATATGAAGAGGCAGCATATGAAGAGGCGACTGCTGGAAACACGGCGAAAGTAAAGTAGGCTGTTCTTGATATCCCTTTTGCTACAGGGGACTGTCTTCAAGGGTAGTACTATCAAAGCACCTAATGGTGAGCCTAACGCCCTACTCCCATTCTCTCCGTAGACTGGGAGTCTAGCTCAGCGGGGGCCAGGACCCTACGACCATCCTTCTCTTGTGGAACAAGGAAGGACGTCTGTTCGTGACAACAGGCCAAGGGTGCGATCTTCTTGCGCTGGCGGATTAGCAAGATTATGGTGGTGACAAGCGCAAGCAGCAATGGTAGCCCAATGCCGATTCCAATCCCTATGGCTCCTCCTTCTGATACCGCTTTTCCGGTTGCTCGTGCAGGGGTCTTGTCTGAAGTGCAAGCAGCAATGGATGTGACAGATGCAGTCACGGTGACTCTTTCTGTTGTTGTCGCTGATGGCAGTGCTAGATCGGTGCGGAGCGCTTCATTGAGCTCAATTCGAGCATTTGGGAGGGTAAAGTTGGTAGTACCCCGTGCACAACTCACGCAAGAGAATTGGCCGTCCCCGCACGGCCACAGGTCTGACCGTGATGCGCTGACTGTTCCTTGCACCTAAGTCAGCGGCCTTTCCCTTTTGCTGTTTGTAATGAAAGGTACTAGGACAGCCTGGAAAAAGCATTGTCATGACATTATGGATGAGCTGACTTTCATGACGTACATTCTAAACAATACTGAGTGCAGGACGTAGATGCGTACAGCTTATCAGTGCAAGAGGCCCTACTGAGGGTAAGGCCAGACGGATCGAAGCATAACCCGTTGGAAAGACAGTATTGGTTGGGCCCACAGCACGGGCTGTACTGTCCAGCGGTTGTGACATTCTGACATGGTAGATCAGTCGGGCTGAGGGAGCCATTAGGAAGATAGCAAGATCGAGACATCAATTGACTTCGCGAGGAAGTGTTATCGAGAGGAACGAGTTCGAGGTGAGTGGATTAGGGTTCCCGGGTCTATTCCGCGAAGTAGGACGCCAGAAATTGCTGCTCACGTCTTTTCCTTTACAAAATTGAAAGGTGTGGTAGCTGCTAAATGAACATCTTAGGGAGACTAAAGGCAAGCACCATTCCCCTTTCCTGTGTTGAAGCTTCAAGGCCGATGTTCCAGCGACATTGATTTATCTCTTATGGTGACCGTATAGGGTTTACTGGTTTAAGAAGGCCCCTGGTCCATTTTTGCGACACGTTGGGTGAGCTTGCAACACTGGCCTGTAGGTGAATGAGAGGGGCCTGGAAATGCCAATCTGCGCTTGCTTGAGAGCCGGGTTTGGTGGCGTTCAGGCGCTGGCTTAGGAACCCCAGCTGATACACCCATGAAACAACCAGAAGCGCAGGCTTGGCGCCTCCTCCGTTGAACGCAGCCGCAGAGACTGGCAGCATTCTGTCTTTTATTCAGTCGGGGGTGTTGTCATTGTTTGACTGCAATAGTCATAGGACTCCCAGGTGAATAGCCTGCGAGTCACTCGTTACAATCCTAGTACCTGTCTACCCCACGTGTGTCGTGATACATACGTCACGCAGAACAAGGGAGCCAGTTAAGTGATACAACATGCAACGGCACATGCATCCTGAGAACAGATCGCAACGCGGTAACCTTCCTGATTTGGAAGGCGGTATAGAATTGGCTATCTGAGTACGTGTGAGTTGGCACATCCGGTGTAGCGGCCCCGTGACCACCCTCACCACCCGCCGCGTTTGGTATGGCGTCGGGGCGCGATCCCATCTGCCCGCCCGATCCTCTGGCAGGTATAAAGCCGTTCGTCCCCCGCCACTTTTCCATCAGCTCCCTCCATCCTTTCTCCTCCCTCTTCATTTAGATTCGAGGCCGACGACACACATGAGAGGCCGATCAGACTTCCCACGGAGTGCAGTTCGCCCAATTTGTCATCAGCGGGCCAGCGAGATTGCGTCAGTAAAGCATGCACCAACATGGGACCAGGCACGCTGCGATAGTTCGTCTACCGGAGCAGCGGCGTGACTGGAAGAGAATGAGGAGTGCGACAATGCAGTGGATGAGGTCAGGAGTTCCCCTTCCTCAGTAGGCGCACGCAGAAGAAGACAACATCACAGGCTCTAGGGCCGAGTCTCGCACCGCCGACTCTGGCGGACAATCTTGTGGGAATCTATTGATAGAAGAAAGCAGCGACGGCGCCACTAACTATTGTCAAAAAGGCCCTGTGAGCTGGACTGAGAAGAAAGCAAGGACGACCTGCGGCGCAGGCTTGCGTATCAACGGTCCAGCCGGCATTGGCGGCCAGGATGAGGCTTGACACCTAAGCTATATGCAGCAGCGCAAGCCACCACGAACCCTGTCCCTGCCTCAATTTTCCCCAGAAACAGCGTCCCGGCTATAAGTACCCAACTGCGCCTTCCTCAACAGGCTTGTCCCCCAATTCCTGGATCCAGTATAGCTTCTTGTGTACTTGGGATACGATTGAAGGGTCCGCTACTGTAGACCCTGCTCGGCAGTCGAAGGACAAGTTTTCGAGTATTACCAAGCCGAACATATAGAGCAGAAGAACCAGCGAAACAATTCCGAATGATCATTAGGACTGACTGACGCAGTCGCTCTTGCACATACGAGGATAGGTCATGATGAACAGTGAAAGAGAGGAACGTTTCATCCTTCTCGTTAACCCCACTTCAACCCCTCAATCAGAATCAAAGATCCCTCCCAGATTCTCCCATCCTGACATACTAGGGCCCCAATTACTGCCATCCCACCACTTGTGATACATCGAATTATCCAACCCCAGTCCAAAAATATCCAACCGGTTAGAACCCCAACTCGTAACCGTCGGGATACTATTGAACACGCCCCCCAGCGGTTCCCAATCACTAATGCTCGGGCCCCAATTGCTTCCATCCCACCACTTGTGATAGCACTGATTATCAGTGCCCAGACCAAAAATATCAATGCGATTAGGACCCCAGCACTTCGCTATGGGGATGCTGTTGAACTTCCCACCGAGGGCTTCCCAACCAGAGAGGGATGGCCCCCACACGCTGCCACCATTGCTACCGTCCCACCATTTGTGGTAACACTGATTGTCTGTGCCGAGGCCGAAGATGTCGAGTTTGTCTGGACCCCAGGATACAGCGCAGGGGGCACTGTTGAATACGCCTCCGAGTGGGTCCCAGCCGCTTACGGAAGGGCCCCATTTAGTACCGTCTAGGCGGAAAAGTCAGCAAGTGCTTGAGTAGGAAGAACTCAAGAGATGCCCGGAGCTTCGCCTGAGGATTATTTCGCCTCGGAACTCAGATCTAGGAACAACCTACCCCAGTACTTGTGATACATCTGGTTGTCAGTGCCGAGGCCAAAGATATCTAGTTTGTTGGGAGCACGTGAGACGGCTGCGGGTGGACTACTGAACACTCCTCCAAGTCCGTCCCAGCCACTCCACTGAGTTCCATCTAGAAAAATTCAGTAATTGCTAGAATGGACCACTCAGAAAGCTCACTCCAGGATTTGTGATAGCATTGGTTGTCCGTCCCAAGACCAAAGATGTCGAGTCGATTTGCACTCCATGCTACAGCAGACGGAGGGCTGTCAAACGTGCCTCCGAGATATTCCTATCAAAGAGATTAGTATAGGACCTTTGAGATTGAATTGAATCCATTCTCAGCCTCGAAAAACTGTCTTCGAAATGAAGTAGCAATGGGGAACAGGACACATACCCAAGCGTCAGTAGATGGCCCCCAATTTCCATCCCACCACTTGTGGTACATAGCATTATCCGTTCCGAGTCCGAAGATGTCGAGTCGTTGAGGGCCCCAGGCTACAGCACAAGGAGGGCTATTGAACTTTCCTCCGAGGGCGTCGTAACCACTGATTGAAGGACCCCAGTTCCCCTCCCATGATTTGTGGTACATCTGGTCGTCTGTACCAAGACCGAAGATATCCAGGCGGCCAGGGGCCCAAGTAACAGCAGACAAGGTGGCATCAGCAACTGTTCCATAGCAGAGATCAACTTCGCCGCTGTCAGCAGAATTGCTAACTACCACTGTGTGCTGACCGCAATCAGTGACACCATTATTGATTGCCCAAGAGATGCTTGGAGTGACGCTGCCACACTTGATGTTGATATTCTTCATAGGCGTACGGAAAGTAACTGGATAAGACATGGCGCTGGTGATTCCATAGCATTCCAATGTCTGGCAACACCATGTCAGCTCCGGGACATTGGTAATAGGAAGCTGACTCCCAGTAATGCCTTGGAATTCGCAGAGGTAGTTGAAGTTGCTTCCATTGCTCCCGGTCAATGACATCACACCAACCAGGGTGTCGCCCGCATGGACAGTGACGGGTGTAGAATGGAAGGAAGTACCGGTTTTGCTATCAGCATACCAGGAGGACACAGCCCAGGTCTTGCCACCGTCCCAATTCCACTGCAGAACCGGCTGAAAAATCATGGTTGCGTTCTGAATACCACTGAAGAGGAAGACTACCTGATTGCTTCTTCCGATAGGTGCTGGTGGGACTCTCCAGGTTGTCGCAAAATAAGAGATAGGGGTTCCAGTGTTGTTCGTCCATGCCGAGTTTGTGATCCATCCATTCCCGAAGGCTGGGACTGGAGCTGCCTTCTCATGCATAGTTGCAGAAGAAGCAAGCTTTTGAGGTCCCACAGGTGGTAAGGCAACGTTCTGTGGCATCAGAGGTGTTCCTTCAGCATGGGGTTTGATAGTCCCGAACTCCCTGATGAGATCGCCTGAAGGAGTAACATTGCGGAGCTTGAAGTCTTGGCCATCAAGGACGGTGCCGTGAGGAATGTTATGCACTAACGAGCGAAGTCTCTTGCCACCCGGAGTGACGATGTAGTCGGACTCAGGATTGATGACAGTAGCATCGGGCTTCGTGACCTGGGGTACATTGAAGCATCCAGCTGGTGTTGCAAGAATACCGTCTTTTGGAACAAAGCTCGGTGCATCTGACGGAGCGACGACCAATTCAAGGTCCTCCATGAGGCGAGGACAAGCCATGATTGGGTGATGAGTTTAAGTGTGAGGAATTGTTCGCTGTCAGTGTTAAGACACAGATGAAGACACAGATGAATGTCAAAAGCTATGGTCTCTGTGGTACTTAGGATGGGGTGAGATGACTTAGGCAGAATGGGAAGCTTTTGGGTCAGGCTTAGATTTGTTGCTTGACTGGAAAGGGTTTGATGGCAGTCAAAGGATTTTGTTGCCTGTTTGGCAATAGGAAACAGAGGAAGAATGGAAGATATGAAGGCAGCGGGACGGCTTTGAATATATAGTTGCAGAAATGTATTTTGAGAACGAAAGATACACCTGACGAGGACGTCGTATAGACTTCGCTTCACCGATTGTCCCAAGTGACTCGAGTCCTTACCCCGGTCGCTGCTGACAAGGTAGACGATTGAGACGGCGTTGGTCATGTGTTGGCTTGGGGTGAGATTCCGGTTGGTGAGATGCGGATGATGTTGCGGTGAGTAAAACCGGTAAATTGACGAATGATATATTCACCGGTTTGTCTCGTATTGCGAGGGCGTTGCATGACAATGCATGACAATTAACGGTGAGTAAAGTACTGCCCTTTGGTTCATACAAAAGCCTTGGTTAACCTGTACAGAAATAGCCTGCAGCAGCGCTCTCAACACGCCGGCCGAAAAGCCTGGCCTGGTAGGCCGGCGTGCCAGGCCTAGACCCTTCAGCCGGCCTGGTAGGCCTGACAGGCCGCGCTATACCTATTATAGAGTGCGCTAAACCTGAAAGGTAGGGGGTTATAAGGGGCTGATATCGTCGTCCATATCTTGGCTCCTCCGTATGAGCGGGATGAGTAAGCGACGATTTAGCGCAGGCCTGTCAGGCCAGCCAGGCCGGCCAGGCCATGACCCTATGGCCGGCGCGGCCGGCGTGTTGAGAGCGCTGGCCTGCAGTACCATGTACCCGCATGAGCGTGCTCTGTTTCCGAGTCCACAACGAATATGGTCTATTCAGCTTTCGTACCGGGTTCGCATAAAGCACGACATTAAGGGATTTGCGGTCCATCTGCCAATCGTTGCAACTCGCTTACAAGGACTCGTCGTATGGAAACAGATGAATCTAAGAAAATATCGGTTGGATTCTCTGTTCACCTGAGTACATGTGCGCGGGTGGTAGGTCCTCAACCCAAGTTACTACCGTGAAGCTGAAATCGCGATACAGAGAGAAAGTGACTAGTTGGCTGATGGTTGCCTAATTTGTAAGCGCTTGATAGAAGGACGCAGGAATAGAAAAGATGAGGTGGGGATCACGTGGTTGCTAGTGCTTAGAGCGGCGAGTAGAGTTTGTGGGCGAGCGTCAGAAAACCGCTGCCCCGGGCGTGCGATTCTGTCGCTCATCCCACAGTTACCCAGCTCGCGGTGGATCTTGGGTTTCCCTGCGAGTCATGGCCTAGCATGCTGCACAGCTTCTGGCCCCTTCGCGCCAATCACGGTTACACCGCTGTCCTGACAGGCGCATTTGATGGCGATAACTCGAAAAGAGCAAAATCACTTACCTTTCGCAGGAAGAACGACACGCTCACCGCTCTTGCTTTATTCTCGATACTGTTCATTCGAAATCGTCATCCCACTTCTCTCAGGCTGGAAAAGAGTTTGCAGCAAGGATGGAGCAAAATTCACGGGGAGGTGTGGGCGCTTGCAATCTGTAATCAAGTTTCTTTCTCCTACTATGGTCTCTAGATTCGTCTACTCACTATACGAATCTATCAAACTTGCTTTCAATCACAGCACAAGGGTAGAATAGAATGAAATGGGAGTACACGTAGCTGGATCATTACTTGGCAGCATTTGCCTGCTACAACTTCAGGACGTGCCACCCTGAACAGCGTGTTTCCAGAATTCCAAATGTGCAGCTTTCGTGCAGCCCCTCCATCCCATTTCCAGTTCTCTTCTCAATACGGGATCCCATTCGTCAATAGCTGGAACTCATCGTAGACCTTCGTACTCACATTCCCTTCGCTCTGTTTGATACACGCCCTCATAAATTCCGCCGCCTCCCTCTCTGTTTTTTCTAGCACGAACCTCGACTTGAAATTTCGCATCGTCTCCGGTTTGAAACAAGGCAACCCAGAGTCCAGCATGAGACTTACCAGATGGCATAATTTTCCACAATACTGTCTGCTAGCCAGGAATGCCTTGATCGTCAACTCCTCGAACCAACGATAGCTCTGACCGGTCTTTCCGGCGTCGCTATTATGCCCAGCCTTGTTTCCGCCCATCACCGCGATCATTTCAGGCGTGAGCTTGAATGGGGCGCGCTCAAACTTGACGCCACCTGGCGCGATATCGAAACAGAATCCGAAGTCGATGTGCAAGATGTGACCCTTGTCGTCGACCATGATATTGCCATTATGCCGGTCCTTGAACTGCAGCAAATAGCTCACAACGCTGTACGCTGCCATAGATTTGGCAAATTCCGCCCTCGCCTGCTGGAAGCGCACGGAGTGCTCGCCTCCGTATTTCGTAACAAAGTAATCGTAAAGTCCGTTGACGGCCTCTCGGCCCAGCATGTCTCGGGATATAGAATTCGGCAGGACGTCGATTACACCGCAGCCTGGCGCGGTGGCCGTGACGCGGTACGGGTAGACGTAGACGTCGAGACCGACGGAGTTGAAGATGCTTCGGAATACGGCGATCATCTGTAATGCGAGGACGTCCTGACGGCAGTCATCGCCGACTTTGAAGATTGCGCTCTGCCAGACTTCATAAGTGGACGAGTGGGCATCCAAATGGTGGGTAGAGATTGTGGACAACTCAGCGGAGGAGAGCGCGCGTCTGGATTCCATTGCATTGGAGGGCCGCTTCATGCGGTGTGATGTGGTCCTACCTTCCGGGGCTTGATGTTGAGGTGCTGACTCAATCATTTTGCTGACATTCTCGTTATCATGGTTGCTGGACTTGCGGATGCGGAAAGTGGCCATGAAAGGCGCTTTGGCATGAGATTGGAGCGGTTTGCCGGATTTGCGGTCTATGCCTACGACGACACCGTCCGGGTTGGAAGGGAGATAGACGCCAACTTCGACCTTGATCTTACGGAGTTCCTCTTCGATTTTCTGCTTCTTTTCTGGTTTGCTCTTCTTGATGAATGGCTTCAGCTTGCCTGAGATATCGGTCACTTCGCCGAAAAACGCAAACTCTCGTTCGTAAAATTCCCTATCTTCCCTGGAAAAGCTTGAGATGAGGTTGTCTATCACCCTGTCGAAGATTGGCTTGATAGGATCTGGTTCTGTCGCATCTTCGTCCTTGTATGCATTGGCTTTGATGTTCCATATAATTTGGTGTGCGAAGAGCTGAGAAAATGAGCCTGTCTCGACAATGTAGCGCTCGACGTAACCTAGTTCGTCGTACCGCAGCGCCTGAACGACCTGCGGCACATAGAAGAATGTGACGTCAACTGCATGACTTTCCAAGGCCCTCATGCCATATTGCAGCACGAATGGGTGGTATTTATAGCCGGGCAAAAGGTAGGTGACAGCTTGAATTGGATTCACAGGAGCCCAGTACAACAAGTATTTGAGTTGAAAGGAGATATCGCTCGGTAAGGTGTCACCAAGAAGGACGTTCACTGCCTCTGCTTCCTGCAGAGCCTTTTCCGGGAAGATCAGAAGGAGGAAGCGGACGTCGTTACGGATGGTTTCGAACGACGAAAAGCGAGTCACGAGCTGAATGGCTATTCCAGGGTGTTCAATCCAGGCGGTCTTGAGGAGCTTGGTAACAATGCTAGGATCATGGACAGGTTGATCGCCATGATCGGAGTCTAGCGGGAAAAGCCACACGGAGAGCCGGTTGACCTCGCTCTGGAGTAGAATTTCGAGGAGATCTTGTTTCTGCTGTAGGCTTTTCCGAGTGGCTGTCACGCCGGCGCTTGGGTTCTGTATTGCAGACAGGATATTGGTCATGATTGTAACTTCAGCTTTCATCTGGAGCCGGTTGCCACCAAACGACCACGCTGGCGGTTGTTTAAACCACCTCAAAGCAGCTGAAAAGGTTTGGTCCCTCAATCTCCACGTTGACGTTCTTGTGAGACAGGTATTGTATCTCAGAATTCTCAGCCCAAATAGAACAGCATGAAAATGAATTTCTCGCGTAAGTGGATGACCACAAGTGTTTTGAAAGCCAGCTAGAGTCTTCGTAATCATTCTAATGAACGTTCGCTGGGTGTTAGGGCTCCCAAGTCTGATCGCGTTGAAGTGGCTTTCGAAAAATTGAAGTACTCGCAGGTGAGGAGCAATCAAATTTTGAGTAGTTTGCTGTTGCCTCATGAGAGTAGCCTTATCTGATGGTGCGAACTCCTGCTTTACATAAAAGGGATCTGGATGTCGAAAGCGCTTACTGAATATCCCCACTTCTCTGTCGATGGTTTTTTCCCACGCGGAAGCAATCGCAGTGAGAATGCGCGGCTCCATCCGAGGGTTTTCATGTATCACCCCAAGCCATAGTGATATGCCGAGCTTGATTGAGTCTTTGGTAAAAACCTCGAAAGGAATATGGACTAGATGGTGAACAATGGCGCATTGGGTTTTCTTGCTTCGACAAAGCAAGGCCGCTGCACGCCGAAGCACATCTCTCAACTCTGCTATTGATATGTGCTTGCCCTGAATGGTCCGTCGCTCAAGCTCGGCAAGTATGGCGTTTGCCTCCTCATTTACGCCTGTAGCTCTGGCTGTACCCGGTGGAGGTGTTTCACTTCCCTTTTTGAGGTTCGTAAACTCAAACCAATTCCGGTCGTGCTCCGGAAGGTCCGAAAATCGGTATTCCTGCCTCGTTGTATACTGCGCCATGAAATCGGATCCCACATTGACATTGGCAATATCGCCTTTTCGATCGAGAGCACCTAGCCGCGGATCTAGCGGCGGTATCATCGTGCCCATGTCTAGGGCAAAAGACCTGCCCAGTGCAATATGACCATAAGCGCCGGTGTCATCGAACTCTGATAAGTATGTTTGCAGGAGCCCTTTCACATCAAGAGGCGCGATGCCCATGACGTCCATGACCCATTTCCTCGCATTGGCATATAACTTGTTCAATGTCCGTTTTCTGAAAGCATAATCGTCGGATAATTCAATCGTGATTTTGCCTCGAGCGGATGTGAAAGTCGACTTCCACTCGTATTCTTCAATTTCTGCTTCCAGGCAGCTCGACCACATGAGTGTCAGTAGCTCCAGTAGAGCAAACAACGCAGATTTTTGGCAAAGGGCAGACGGAGCCAAGGCAATTACGTGGTCCGCGGACGCAGTTGCGATTTGCTGCAGCTTCTCGCTCCGGTGACAGCAGCCAGCCAAGATTTTCGCAAGCTGTCGAGATACGTATGAGGCCGAAAATCGCTCTTCATTTGCAGGGAGTGCCTTGTCGGTATATATCTTGATGACTTTTTCGGCGATCGCCGTCATGCAATGTCCCATTGCACTATCGCGCATGGTTGGATCAAGGAAGTAACTCAAAACCTCAGCACAATTGCCGGAGGCTGCACGGAGACTCTCCACCAGGAAAACGGCGTTGAGGAACACGACTTTCTGGTAGCTCAAATGCCTGAATTCTGATTCCTTGGAAGGTATGACCCCAGCTAGACGTTTCCTCTGATCCGCGGTGCGTAGTTGATTTCTTCCTCGTCTTAGGGTAGTGTTGAGCTCAACATCGGACTCAAGCAACTCTGCGCGATCCACATCCACCAGGGGCTGAGAGTGCGAGGCAAGGATACGTAATTCGTCGTGATACTGTTGGCCCAGTTTCGACTGCAGCGAAATATCATGAATCGCCATGTTGAACCACACCTCTCGCACCAGTGCGAGGATCTCGTCATCTCCATCGATAGAACCCTCGGCGTGTGGGACAGGCTTCCTGGAGGCCAGGATCGACAACGGCTTGAGGAATAGGCCAATCTCCCGCGCCGCTTGTTCCATTGCTGCTGTCTGATCACTTTCATCCTCAACGACATCTCCCTTGGCAAGTATGCACTCCAGCAAGTGGACTACATACACGCGGAATAGAGGTGACTTGTTGTCAATATGGAGAGCAAGATACTCTCTTGCATTGGAGATGGCGTTGGAGATGGTATCGTTCTTTCCTCTCATGGCGTCCTTATGAAGTCTCGAGAAAAATCGGAGTAGAGCTCTGAGCTCGTTTTCCTTTCCATGAACTGCAAGCCTGGCAGCTTCTTCCAGTATCCTCGCGTCTACTACCATGTTGATTTTACCCAGTTTTTGCAGCATCATAGTTTGTGCCAGTGCCGTAATCCTACTATCACCACAACTCTCCGCGAGCGTCACAATGGCGTGGGCCACGTTGCCACATACAAGCGAAGTCTCCTCATCGCCACTGATTGCGAGCGAAATAATGCTTCCCGTTTTGGGGTTGACTGTGGAGGGAATCGAGTTGTGGTGGTTCGGTGCCGCATCTGAGGACGTGAAAGTTGGATGATGAGCCTTCTCTGCACCAGATCCAGAACTAAGAATATTGCCAAGCGAGTTCAGGGTCGTTATCACAGCATCTTGGGACAATGCCCGGAGGATGTGAGATAGGCTTTGCGCGGCTATTGCAACAACAGACCCTCGAGAAGAGCCGGAAACGATAAAGCGAAGTATGAGTCGTGCACAGTTTGATGTACTTTCCGGAATGTACCTTGCGACAACTGCGAGGCTTTTCAAGACAATGTCTGCAAGATCTTCGTCTGCCATTTGGACCTGATTGGCTAAGCTATCTTCAAGCCAGCCAAAAAGGACTTCGGCATCAGCGATCTCTTCGTCGACGACCATGCAGTGCAAGAATGCTTCCAGAGCAAATGCTTTGACCGAAAAGGCAAGGCGCTGTTGCCAGGCAGAACTGAGCTGAAGGTAATCGGATCCATCCTCGAGGACACGTATTTGGTCGCTAACGACTTCCACGAGATATTCAATCATTTCGTCGTCAACTTCTTGGCCATGTGCACGTTCGAGATGTACACCAGTGATGTACTGACGTAGTAGATCACCGCTCTGCACATGGTCTTCGTCCACAAGGAGTTTTGAGGTGCAAGCTAGGACCAGCCGCATGAAGCCTTGCTGCAAAAGCATTGCGCCTAAAGGTGTTCCTTTAGCTGCATATCTTCTCAAATACTTTCGCCAATTTCTAAGAGTGTAGTCGGATCCAGATGAGTTGCGGATCGTCGAGGAAGCAGTCTCGATCGCCACTAAAAATCGCTCAGAAAGAATTGTTTGCAGCTGCTGTATCAGCTTCACTCTTTCAAAGGACGTCCAGAGGTTCTCATGGATGGCTGCAGCTTCCATAAACCCCAACAGTGATACAGCAATGGACGCAGTTTCTGCAGCTTCCTGAGGATCTCCATGTTCTCCGTCTGGCTGCTCATGGTATGGAATACTGGAGACTGCCTCTGCAGACTGTGTACAGTTGTCGATGTATGACTGTACGCTTTGTAAGACAGTATCCCGCAACGGGGAGTGGTGTATTCCGAGTGTCAATAAAGCGTTGGTCAGTCGGTAAGTCAGAGCGGCCCATGGTGAAGGTTGGATCTCGTGGAGAAATGGAGAAGAAGCAAACAATTGAATGTGAGCTTCCGGCAGGTAGCTTGACAATTGAGATGTAAGCTTCTCAGCATGGTCCAGATCTTTTAGACTCGGTGCGGCTTCACAGAGCGCCAATATAATGTCCAGCTCGCGAATGCCCATGGGCACTCTTGACGTTGGCGCAAGCATGCCGAAGACGCCATTGAGGAAGCCATTGGCCTGATTGGGCGGCCGCTGGAGGCCTTTTGCAAGACGGTCTAAGTCTGAGCTCCTGCCGTTGGCCTGTGTTGTGGTTGTGGACGGAGAGGAGAGTGTGGCAAGCTTCGCGAACGCATTTCGCCGAATATCCGTCCTCGAGCTTTGACATGTCAGTGTTGTCCATGGCTGCGCGAGAAGAACATACCAGTCCATTGAAAACGCGTACACGCCAACATTTGCCGGGGCTTCCTTGTACGAACAAACAAAATTCACAGGCCTCACAATACCTTGACAGCTTCCCTTCGAAATCCTTAGCTAGCCTTTAGCTATATCGCGGCTTGGCAATGGCCCCCAGGGCGAAGATCCGGAGATAATATTAGGGTGACGAGAGATGGTCGTCTTTCGACACCTAAGGCCAATACGCACGACAAGCGCGTCTGCAGCATTTTTGGGGCATTTTTAACATTGCTGCTGCTACATTTTGTACAGGCTCTGCAGTTGTAGTGCAGGTGTTGATACACCCTCTGAAAGGGTGGATGGCTCCTCGAGCAGAGAAAAGTAACTTGAAGCGTGGCCCAGTAATTGAGTCTCAAAACACGTCCCCTTCGCGACTAACACGTATAGCAGGCAAGTACCGGTGAAGACCAAGATGTCAAAAAGCCTCGCAGATCCGAGCGTCTATCATCTCAAATCGAATCGCAAGGTCCTACCCACACGCCGGTGAACAAAAAGTACTTGCCATCTCCTTTGACGCATGGCGAGTCGACGGCCACAGAAACATACAAACAAGTAACGGCCAGTCCTCCAGCTCATCGAGCGGGCCAGCTTCGACACCCAACACCGCAGGCATCACCTCCTTTAGCAAACTTCTCCTCCCCTCCGGCAGACACCCAGCCGTTCTCACAATTCGTCTATCCACCTCGCGATCTTGGCGACGACGTCGAAGATGAAGAAGCCGAAGGTACTTGGGGCTATCTGTTCCCGATGAATCCAGAACATGGTGACAGACTTGTCCTCAAGAGACGGACATGTTGCCCTGCGCCAGTCCAGCCCCTGCAAATAGATAGGCCCACTGTCAAGACGAAGACCAACCGCAGCTTTACCAAAGACGAGGAAGACTATGAAGCTCAAAAGGAGATCAAAGGTTTCCCGGCGAGTGGTTACCTTATCGGGAGACACCCAGAATGTGACATGATCGTGGATATACCGACCGTCTCGAACCGTCACTGCTTGATATTTAACGAAAACAAGAACGGTGATTCTTTCGCAGTCCTCGAGGATCTTTCGAGCAATGGCACGTTTGTCAATGAAGCAATGGTTGGGAGGAACAAACGACGCGAATTGGAAGACGGGGATGAGATTACCGTATTGAGCGAGGCAAGATTCGTCTTCCGATACCCTAGGAGCCGGGACTCAAGCGCTTTCCGGTCCCAATATCGCATATTACAACAGCTTGGCAAGGGTCATTTTGCGACCGTCTATCTCTGTGTAGAGAAAAGTACGGGACAGAAGTTCGCGGTCAAGAAGTTCGAGAAGCGAACAAGCGAATCGCAGCGCTCCCAGACAGAGGGACTGCAACAGGAGATTGCAGTGTTGATGAGTGTCAGCCATCCCAATGTGCTCTGCCTCAAGGACACCTTTGACGAAAGTGACGGGGTCTACTTGATCCTGGAGCTAGCTGCGGAGGGCGAATTGTTCAATTGGATTGTGATGAAGCAAAAGCTGACCGAGGCTGAGACGCGAAAAGTGTTTGTTCAGCTGTTTCAAGGCGTCAAGTATCTCCACGAGCGCAACATTGTCCATCGAGACATAAAGCCGGAGAACATTCTCTTGACGGACAAGAATCTCTCTGTTAAGCTTGCAGATTTTGGGCTTGCAAAGATTATTGGGGAGGAGTCATTCACGACAACACTGTGTGGGACACCAAGCTGTAAGTCCCCGCGCCCACACTGGCTCATTAACCCAGATTCGTGTCTAATCTGCGCAACTGCTAATCTCGCTGCCTTGGCTCAGATGTGGCGCCAGAGATTCTTGAGAATAGTCGCCACCGCAAGTACACCCGCGCTGTCGATGTTTGGTCACTCGGCGTTGTTCTATACATCTGTCTCTGTGGCTTCCCGCCCTTTTCTGACGAGCTCTACACGCGTGAAAACCCATACAGCCTCGCCCAACAAATCAAGATGGGTCGTTTCGACTATCCCTCGCCTTACTGGGACTCTGTCGGCGATCCTGCTCTCGACCTCATCGATCGTATGTTGACCGTCGACATTGACAAGAGAATTACCATCGATGAGTGTCTTGAGCATCCGTGGACCCTCAATACAGGCTACATTAACCCGGCAGATTCGACTGATGGTCTGGTTGGAGAGTTGGGCAAGCTCGACTTTTCTAAGAGGAAAATGCACCGTGAACGAACACTTCTCAGCTCAATCAACGATATTAAGGTAAGCAAGGTGATCCACACCGGCGGGCAGACACAGAATGGGCAGCCGGGGCATCAGGGTGAAGGAGTTCATGTCAAAGTGTGGGAGAAGAACCCTGACGGAAAGAATGTAACGAGTGGCGCAAAGGCCAAGGGGAAGGGGAAGGGGGGCAAAGCCAAGGCTACGACCAAAGGTCCAAAGAAAGAGGAGCATCCCGCCGCAAACAGAGACATGGCCGAATTTATGGAGATGGGCGGAAAAGGCGATATGCAGCTCTTCGGAGATGACGCGTCAAGCCGATATTTGAAGACTGACGTACCGAACGACGGAGGTACGTAATTGGAAAGGCAAGGGATCGTCCTAGTTCCCTGCATTCTCGCATTGCTCTCAGCCAGCGTCGATTTGAATCCAGTCGCCACGGTAAGCAATTTTTGGGGTATGTGCCGATGCATCTTTCATCTGGGCTTTGTTGGCTAGACCTCAATAGCGTTTTCTGATAGTCAATGAAGGGAAAAGTCTATTGTACTTTGAGTCGAGCGTTCAATGGCAATCATACGCATTAATGTACATATGAAATCCACTTCAGTCGTTGCGAAGCGGATTCGACGTTGTAACATATAGACCCGAATGCTGCAAAGCATGACAAGATATCATGAATTGACAACTGCAACAAATGATGCAGCTTTCAACGTGAATTCTCAGCTTCCGTCACCTCTCAAAGACTTTACATTTGCTCCAGGGGAGTTGATGGCAGCGAGACTAAACCGAACGGGGGATTGGAGGCTGAGTTAAGATTGGAAGGTATTCTGGCACAATTACGGAGTTGTGTCCTAAAAGCTCTGTCCACTGTCTAACTAAATTCTGGCACGTGCCCCCCGAAAAACAAGCCTTTGTACTGCAGCGTATGTAGCTTTGGGGATTTCAGCCTCAACCTTGTGGTTCATTTAATGGAGAGACTACCCTCAATACCGCCGCTACGGGTAACGAGCAATTAGCTTGTAAGGTAAGACTGCGCTCGTCTGTTCCACAACGCCTTCGAGCCACCTGAAGTTACTGCAACACCGCTGCAGATAAAGGGAGGGAAGCCGTTGAAGAGAAGGACAAGAAGCCTGCAACCAAAGAGGAACAAGGTCTCAGCTTGAGAGTTCTTTACCAACCTTCCGACGACTTGAATACCATTGTCGAGTAAGACAGCGTGCTTTTGCTATCTGAGCTTCAATATTCCTTTGATGTCCGTTGACTCGAGATGACTGTAGCGCCCTAGAACTATATTAAGATGAGCTCTTTCTGACGACGGAACCAGATGCTTGCAATCTCTCGCAGGTGTTCATTCATCAACCCGAAAGATGAGGCATCAAGACTACACGGTGGGATGGATCTGCGCCCTGCCTACGGAGATGGCGGCGGCTCAAGCCACGTTGGATGAGCGTCATAATCCTTTACAACAAGACCCAAACGATCACAATACATATATACTAGGCCGCATCGGAGTGCATAATGTCGTGCTCGCCTGCCTACCATCTGGCGTGACTGGCACGATAGCTGCTGCGATAGTGGCGATGCAGATGTTCTCTAGCTTTAACCGATTGAGGTTTGGGCTAATGGTGGGGATCGGAGGCGGAGCACCCAGCAAAGAAAATGATATTCGACTTGGAGACGTCGTGGTCAGCAAACCAACTGGGACGTCTGGAGGCGTAGTCCAATACGATTTTGGGAAGACAGTACAAGAGGGCCGATTTATACAGACGGGTTCGTTGAACAGGCCTCCGAATGAATTACTAACCGCTCTGGCTGTCTTGGAGGCGAAACATCTGGTGGAAGGCCATGGACTTTCGAACCACCTGTCGCAGATGGCGGTGGGATGTCCAGATATGAAAGCCCAGTTTGCACCTCCTGATGAGCACCCTGACCGGTTATACGAAGCAGAATATGATCATCCAGAAGAAAATACAACCTGTTCAAAATGTGATCGCGATAGATTAGTGGGTCGAGAGCCTCGTCCATCAGCGGTACCGGCCATTCATTATGGGCTGATTGCATCTGGTGACCAGGTGATGAGGCACGGAACTACAAGAGATCGATTGAGAAGAGAACTGAATGTGCTCTGCTTCGAGATGGAAGCGGCGGGTTTGATGGACAGCTTTCCGTGCCTCATCATTCGAGGGATTTGCGATTACGCGGATTCGCACAAGAACAAACATTGGCAGCCGTATGCTGCTGCAACCGCCGCGGCGTGTGCCAAGGAACTTCTGTGCCTTATACCGGGAAATAAGGTCGAGCCGAGTACGTAAAGTGGACCTGAAGTAAAGCATGCAAGACTTTTACTGAATTAACACTAGCGCTCTCTCTCGACGAGACCCAATGCTTGCAATTTCTCTACCCGTCGGACTATGAATCCCACAGGGACAGAAACCCAGATCGAGTCCAAGGAACGTGTGAGTGGTTCCTGCAGCATGAGAAGTATCAACACTGGCGGCAAGAGCAGAAGTCGAGTCTTCTGTGGGTCTCGGCGGATCCAGGATGTGGGAAGTCTGTTTTGGCCAAATTTCTGGTCGACGAGCTTAACGGTCGTGAATCTCAATTGATCCTGCCTGGCACCGTCTGCTTTTTCTTTTGCAAAGATGACAATGATGAACAGAAAAATGCAATATTTGCTCTTCGCGCACTACTTCACCAGCTTTTCAAGGCGAAAAATTCCCTCGTTAGACATGCTATGACGGAGTTCCGAATCAAGGGCCAGAAATTTACTGAAGAATTCGGTACGTTATGGAAGATCTTTATAACAGCGGCGACAGACCCGGGCTGCGGCAATGTCATTTGCATCATCGACGGCCTGGACGAATGCGAAGAGTCGACGAGGGTTCAACTAATCAAACGCTGGGTCGACTTTTACTCAAAGCCAAACGCGAACAAACCGTTCTTAAAATTCGTAGTCACTAGTCGACCATATCGTTCAATCGAAGGCGAATTCGACGACCTTCAAACAATCAGATTAAGGGCGGAAGACGAGACGGATGCAACTAGTAAAGATATCGAGCTGGTGGTGAAAGCCAGAGTTCAAAAAACTGGGAAAAAGAGACATCTCTCTGACGAAGTGCAGAATGCTCTGGTGGAACGTCTCATCAGCAATGCCGACCGAACATTCCTTTGGGTCTCTCTTATTCTGGCGGACCTTGAGAAGAGCGCGCGAGTTTCTAAAGGAGCTTTGGATAATCTTGTTAGCACGATACCCGGCACACTAGACGCAGTCTACGAGAAGATTCTCGGACGAAGCCTTAATCGCCAAGATACTATTAAACTTCTTCATATAGTGGTTGCAGCTGTCAGACCACTTTCGCTCAAAGAAATAAATGTGGCATTCGCCATCGAGTCTAACGACCGGTCAAACGAAGATCTCAATCTCGAGCCATACATCCGTGATACAGTCAAGGACCTTTGCGGGCTTTTTGTGAAGTTTATAGACTCAAAGATTTACCTCGTTCACCAAACAGCAAAGGAGTTCTTGAGCAAACCCAACAACGCCAATCCTACATCGGGATTGTGGAAGTATTCACTGGATCCAGCTGAGTCGAACCTCATCCTCGCGGAGCGATGTGTCTGGTATCTTTTGTTTTCCGTTTTTGAGAATGATCCACTTGTCATAGATTCTGAAAATTGGCTGGCTGAGAGAAAAGTCGACCGGTACACCCGCAGGCATGACTTCCTGGACTATGCGGCGAAACACTGGGCCGCTCATTTCCAAAACGCTAAAACCGGAGAGGAGCCAGCACTCTTGAAGTCAATACTAGAAGTTTGTGATACTCGATCTAAGCGATTTATGACATGGTTTCAGGTGTACTGGATCACTGTCAATACCTATTCCCGGTGCCCTCGAGACTTCACCGACTTGATGGTGGGATCTTACTTCGGGCACGAAGAAGTGGTGAGGCTGCTGCTCGAGAAGGACGCCGACCTAAACTCCAAGGATGCTGAGTTTAGTCGGACGCCGCTATCGTGGGCCGCGCGGAACGGACATGAGGCGGTGGCGAGGCTGTTGCTCGAGAAGGACGCCGACCTGGACTCCAAGGACTCATTTGGTCTGACGCCGCTATCGTGGGCCACGCGTTTCGGGCACGAAGCGGTGGCGAGGCTGCTACTCGAGAAGGGCGCCGATCTGGACTCGAAGGATGCGTATGATCAGACGCCGCTATCGCGGGCCGCAGAGAGCGGGCACGAGACGGTGGTGAGGCTGCTGCTCGAGAAGGGCGCCGACCTAGACTCCAGTGATTCGGATGGGCGGACGCCGCTATCGCGGGCCGCGGAGAGCGGGCATGAGGCGGTGGCGAGGCTGCTGCTCGAGGAGGGCGCCGACCTGGACTCCAGTGATTCGGATGGTCGGACGCCGCTATCGCGGGCTGCGGAGAGCGGGCACGTAGCGGTGGCGAGGCTGCTGCTCGAGAAGGGTGCCGACCCGGACTCCAAGGATGCGGATGATCAGACACCGCTATCGCGGGCCGTGCGGAACGGGCATGAGACGGTGGTGAGGCTACTGCTCGAGAAGTGCACTGGTCTGAGCTCCAAAGATGCGGATTTTGGTCAGACGTGGCTATTATGGGCCGCGCAGAACGGGCACGAGGTGGTGGTGAGGCTACTGCTCGAGAAGGGCGTCGACCCGGACTCCAAGGATGCGGCGTATGGTCAGACGCCGCTATCGTTGGCTGCGCAGAACGGCCACAAGACGGTGGCGAGGCTACTACTCGAGAAGGGCGCCGACCTGGACTCTAAGGATGCGACGTATGGTCAGACGCCGCTATCGTGGGCCGCGGAGAACGGACACGAGGCGGTGGCAAGGCTACTGCTGGAGAAGGGCGCCGACCTAGACTTTAAGGATGCGTCTGATCGGACGCCACTATCGTCGGCCGCGCGGAAGGGGCACGAAGCGATGACGAGGCTGCTGCTCGAGAAGGGCGCCGACCCGAACTCTAGTGATTCGTATGGTCGGACGCCGCTATCGTGGGCCGCGCGAAAGGGGCACGAGGCGGTGGCGTGGCTACTGCTCCAGAAGGACGCTGACCTGAACTCCAAGGATGCGTCCGGTCGGACACCGCTATCGTGGGCCGCGGAGAAGGGGCACAAGGCGGTGGCGAGGCTGCTACTGGAGAACGGTGTCGACCTGGATTCTATGGATGCGGAGTATGGTCAAACGCTGCTATTATGGGCCGCGCAGGACGGGCAAATGGCGATAGCGATGCTGCTACTGGAGAAGGGCGCTGACCCGAACCCCAGTGATTCGTATGGTCGGACGCCGCTATCGTGGGCCGCGGAGAGAGGGCATGGGATGATGGTGAGGCTGCTACTTGAGAAGGGCGCCGCCCTGGACTCCAAGGATGCGGAGTATGGTCGGACACCGCTATCGTGGGCCGCGGAGAGAGGGCACGTGGCGGTGGTGAGGCTGCTACTCGAGAAGGGCGCCGACTTGGGCTCTAAGGATGCGGAGTATGGTCGGACACCGCTATCGTGGGCCGCGGAGAGAGGGCACGTGGCGGTGGTGAGGCTACTACTCGAGAAGGGCGCCGACTTGGACTCTAAGGATGCGTATGGTCGGACGCCGCTATCGCGGGCCATGCAGAACAGGAAAGGGAAAATGGTGAGGCTGCTGCTCGAGAAGGGTGCCGACCTGGACTCCAAGAATGCGGATGATCAGACGCTGCTCCGGTGAGCCGCGAAGAAGGAGCACGACGCGGCAGTGGAGCTGCTGAAACCGAAGACCAGCAGGCCCTGGTTCAATTTATATTCCGCTTCTGTTTCCGTTTGATTTCAGAAGATAGCATAATCCGTAATATAATCACAATATTTCCTTTTTCCCTTATAGCTTCCATACTCTTTATCACGGAATTGTTTACTGTTTGTTACTTAATAATCGCTTGCGGGAGCGAGATAGTGGAAGTAAGTGGAGCCCTGACGCCAGCTCCGTCCTACGAGCGTGAAAATTTCCAACTTGCTCTACCACTGTACACAGCTCTGGACTGCAAAGCCGAAGCGTTCCGTTTGGGAAGAGATGGCCGAGATAGTAACAGGGAGACTTGGTCAGACTATTACGCATTGCTTCCTCCTTCCCTCCTCCCTCCTCCCTCTTCCCTCATTCTCCTATTAGCTTTCTGTCAGGTCTCTTACCCCAAAACTTTACATCAATGCCCAGAGAGCCCGAGACCGAACGTACGATGTCTCAACCTTGTTTTCCCTGTAAAGAGCAGTCCCTGGAGACATCTGGTGATCTACACCGGTGCCTTCTCTGCAACCGTGCCTACTGTGGTGCCCACAAAGACCGGTTTCAGGGTACATGCGAAACTAACCACCAGACATACGCGCACGACCACCCTGACCAGCCAAATGTGTTCCCTTCGCTTGGAGAACGGGAAAGGACGTTGATGACCCTCCAATCACCATCCAGTGGCTCGCCCGAGGCACCAGATCGCTTGACACTGGCTACATCGCCTATAGGTACGGAGCCTCTCTCGATACCACTTTCTCAGGCAGGACTAACAATAGGCCAAGTTACAAGCAAGCCTCCTGCATTCGGCAAACCTGAGCTTGCTCCTCCTAAGGCCAATATCACTGTGGTTGAAGAGAAGGATGTTATTGGCGCAGATATACCTGTCTAGTTCTGGCTAAAGACGTGAACTGAAGCGAAACGAAGCGCAACTATACTCGGGCTAGCAGATTCGAGTAAGCATGTTGCAATTGCCCACTTCTTCACATGACTACGAAAGCTTTCTTTGCCAGAGGAGCGTCATAACAGCTTTGGATGATATGGCGTATGAAATGTGTCACAAGCAAGAGGGTCGCAGATGAGGATGGTCCCTAACAAATTGAAAATGAGGTACATTCCAACCTGACCTATACCTGGCGGTGAAGCTTTTGAAGTTAGAAAATGGACAACAACTTTTGAGCTGAGGATCGGAAGGGTCGAAATGGCCAGGTAGATCATCATCATAGAGAGCGACGTCGCAATGAAATAGCCTACGGTAGAACATGCCACCCGCGTTAGAGCTCCCGAATTTCGTGCGATTTATACGTCAATGGCCCGTGCCCTGGACCTGCGCATTCCGTGTGGAGCCATCGAGCTCAGCCAATCAGTGAACTGTCGTCCCTGGGACTAGATAATTTGTTGAAGATTGCCTGCGACCGCAATTTCTGACGTCGACGACGACAACCCGCTCGATATTTCACGATGGGCCTGTTTTCAGCGGTGCTCGACCCTCTGGGCGCGTTGCCCATATGGGCTCTTGTGCTCTCGTTCTGTGCGCTCATCATCCTCGTGAACGTACTCGTCCAATTGCCGCTCTTTCGAAACCCCCATGAACCGCCCCTGGTCTTTCACTGGGTGCCACTCATTGGCAGCACCATCTCATATGGCATGGATCCGTTTAAATTCTTCTTCGCATGCCGAGAAAAGTATGGAGATGTCTTCACTTTTATCCTGTTGGGCAAGAAAACCACTGTTTGCCTGGGAACGAAAGGCAACGAGTTTATCTTGAACGGCAAACTGAAGGATGTGAATGCCGAGGAGGTGTACACGCCTCTTACCACGCCGGTTTTTGGCAAAGACGTTGTCTACGACTGTCCCAATTCGAAGCTAATGGAACAAAAGAAGGTATGTACGCAACAGTCACAAACGTCGTCTAAAACAAGGGAGAGGCGACATCCCCAAAACGCCTCTCGAGTGCAGACTCTTGGCTGACACATGTCTTCTCAGTTCGTCAAGTTCGGCCTAACCTCTGAAGCTCTCCATTCATACGTCACCTTGATACAGAAGGAAGTCGAGTCTTTTGTTGCCAGGCTGCCCACCTTGCAAGCTCAGACAGGAAAGATTGATGTCTGCCCCACGATGGCTGAATTGACAATCTACACCGCGTCGCGATCACTTCAAGGAAAAGAAGTGCGCGAGAAGTTCGACTCGAGCTTTGCAACGCTGTACCACGACCTCGACATGGGTTTCTCACCTATTAATTTCATGCTTCCATGGGCCCCTCTTCCACATAACCGAAGAAGAGACTATGCACAGAGAAAGATGGCGCAGACGTACATGGACATCATCAAGGAGCGGAGAAAAGGAGGCGTGGAGAGGAAAGAGGACGACATGATCTGGAACCTGATGTCCTGCGTGTACAAGGACGGTACGCAAGTCCCAGACATGGAGGTCGCACACATGATGATTGCGCTGTTGATGGCGGGTCAACATTCCTCCTCGTCGACATCGGCGTGGATCATGATCCGCCTTGCCACCCGACCAGATATCCAAGAGCAGTTACTCGAAGAGCAAAAGAGAGTACTCGGAGAAGATCTGCCGCCGTTGACGTACGAAAACCTACAAAAATTGCCCCTCAACGCGCAAGTCGTCAAAGAGACGCTACGTCTCCACGCACCAATCCACAGCGTCATGCGTAAGGTCAAGTCGCCAATGCCGATCACCGTGTCAAGCCCTACGTCCACCAAATCATACGTGATTCCCACAACTCATAATCTTCTCTCCGCTCCGGGTGTGACATCTCGCCAATCGGAATATTTCCCCGAGCCCATGCTGTGGGAGCCCCACCGATGGGACGACGGCCACCCGCTTGCCTTTACCGAAAAGGACGTGAAGGAGGAGATGATCGATTACGGCTACGGCATGGTCTCCAAGGGCGCAGCGAGTCCATATCTCCCCTTTGGTGCCGGACGACATCGGTGCATCGGCGAGCAATTTGCTTATGTACAGCTTGGGACAGTTCTGGCGACGATGACCAGGCTGCTTAAAGTGAGGACTATGGACGGGAAGCAGGGCATTGTGGACACAGACTACTCGAGTCTGTTTTCCCGGCCAATGGCTCCAGCGTGGGTCAGATACGAGAAACGATCACAGGCGAAGGAGGAACAATAGAGACCGGTAAGCTACCGGGTTGTGAGATAGTAACTTGACGAGCGCTCGGCTGTTTCAACTTGTACATAGGCGCTGGTAATCTTAGAACTCAATCATTGTATTGATTACAGTAATGAAGTATGCTTCTATATTGATCTAGTCTCCGATTAATCGGTGGATCTGTCGTTCAAAACGAATAGTAGTGCCTCATACATAGAGCTATCATGGACATCTCTGTCGTTTTCCAAACCCCGATCCGATATTTCAAGTGGCGATGGGATTGGATAGGGACGTAGTAGTTTGCCCGAACATTGGGCCCGATACCCCAAGCGCATGAAGAGATGAGGCCGCTTAGTGACGACCAGGAGGTCCTCTTTGGGTGCCGCTGGTGGTGCCGTTTGCGCTGGAGTTTGCCGATGAAATATAGTATCGGATCCCGTTTGTAGCTGTGGCCGAGTTACAGGACGCTAGGCTTCATCGGATTCAATGTCCAGTTGCCCTAGCTAACCCAGAAGGGCTTCTTTGTCTGGTAGGTAAGGGTTGATGTATTTCGCTGAATGAGCGAGCGAGCTCAGGTTACGGGTAACGTGATGGAGTAGCTGTCATCCAGTGAGTCAGGTGATCAAAGGCGTTGACTCAATCAGAGAGGTCACCCGTGGCTCTGGCATATCGGTGTTGTCATAATGTCATCTCGTGGCGGCTGGGCAGCTCGGGACGGTGTGCGGACTAGCGCGAGGGAATCGAAGTCTTCCTCGCCATCGTCGTCAATTGCTCGCGCGGCGTCCTTTGGCGAATCTGATCGCCGAGCGAAGGAGTCGGCCCATTGGATACGTTGTGGACGTGAGATTGGGTCGGGCCGGATCTCGTGCTGTGGCTGGTCGACATCGATGAATTCGTGCTTGAGGGTTTCGGCAATATGTGCATGACCCAGGTAGACTCGAAGATTACGATCTTTCAGAGATGCCTCGTCGGAACTCTTTCGCCGGGAGATAAGTATCATGCGGTTTGTTTCTTCGGTGGACAGTCTCCGCTGTCTGTTGGGGACGCCTAGTCGCGTAGGACTTCCTAAATGTATTGAGAAAGGCATGACCGCAGAAATGAAAGTGTTGGAGATTAGACTGCTTCAATTGTTTTTTGAAACTTGAATTGATATCCCTGTCTCGATAGAGAAATAGATTATATTCCAAGCGCTTGCGGAACGGGTGGAGCACACGGAAGGCCGGTCTCCCCTAAATCCGAACATTCACAAATCTCGGAGGGATATTGACCCAGTCCAAGACCCAGCCCAGGCAGATACATGCTAGACAACTGTACGAGATGCATTGTAAGCAATGTCTTCTTTTGGCCAATGAGTCATGAGTCCATAGTCACTTGAAAGGCTTGTCATGGGAATTGCCACAAGCGTCATCTCGGGGGTCTCGAGGAAAAGCCCTTGGCGGGATTTTCCGCACTGCCTTGTACCACGTGGCATCGACTTCTCCGAGCAACTTGGACCAGGCCTAGCCGTACGACGTTAGTTGCTAAGTAAAGCGTCAGAAGCTGAATCCCGATGTTTTTGCCGGTGAGATGTTCCCTACGAACGACCCGCAGATTCCTTCGCATGGCTTAGCCAGATCTAGAAGGATGGCGCACTGCAGGGCGCCTTGAGGCTCCGGAAAGGATCATCAAGCATATTTCCCAAAAAAAACACAGACTCAATTCAGGCGGCCAGGTAACGACGCTCTTCGACCTCGCAAGAAAGCGAATACATGACGGCTCCTGGGTGATATTACCTGCAATGCTGTCACAAGTGGGCAGACCAACGGAGGCCGTGAAGATGAATCGGACGAACCTTATCTTCCGACCGAAATGACCGCTTAGGCTTGGCAGTGCTGATGTCGGGTTGCGCCTCTCTTCCGAGCCGAGTACCCAATGACCCAGGCGTCTTGGGGCTCCATTAGGCTCAACTCAGCCATGGCATCGCACACAAAAGAGGGAAACACACGATGTTGGGTTGCAGGTCTAGCCCTGCACCTGCATGGCTATCGCGAATTCATCGTATCTAGGCATCACACTCTCCGCCGCATCGGGGCTCTCTTTTTATTGCCCCGTTTCTCTCCCTTTTTTTGCGCCGATAGACTAGACGCTTATATCTTCTTCTCCAGTCTTTCCTTACCGCATTGTGTTTGCCTCCTATCAAATCTGTTCCTTGACAGCTTCCAAGCTCGAGCTTGGACATTCCAGACTCGCCATATTTCTTCAGCATCTTGGCATCAACGCCCCAGCAGCCATAAGTATTCCCACGTCCGCCAATCGACCTATCTACAAACATGACATTTCTCAACCACAAGTCCTCCACTACTTCAGACCCCGCAATGGTCAAGTCGGGGGCAACCACCGCCGTACCCAGCCGGAACGTTTCCACCACTGACCTACCAACACATCCCAAAGAAGAGAAGGATTCACAGCCAGAAGTGGCGGAGGCAGAGTCAACAAGCTCTGCAGAGCCTGCAGAGCCTGCAGAACTCGCACGACCCGCAGAAAAGACGGAAGAAACGACGGCGGTAGAAGAAGCCAAGGCTCTTGACAAACCTGAAGCCGAATCTGAAGTGGAATACCCTCATGGCCCTAAACTTGTCATTATAACGGTCGCGCTTTGTCTCTCTGTCTTCCTGGTTGCGCTGGTCAGTTCTGTACATGGCCCTTTGTGCAGCTGTAATGCTAATACAAGTCCAGGACAATACTATCATCGCGACTGCCATTCCTCGCATTACAGATCACTTCAAAACAATAAACGATGTCGGTTGGTATGGGAGTGCGTATCTCCTGACGACATGCGCTTTTCAGCTTATGTTTGGGAAATTCTACACTTTCTTCTCGATTAAAACAGTCTATCTTATTTCAATCTTCATCTTTGAGGTTGGTTCCGCGCTCTGCGGCTCTGCTCCTACGTCTCCTGCATTGATCGTTGGTCGTGCCATTGCGGGCGTAGGCTCGGCCGGCATTTTCTGTGGTGCTCTTGTCATCATTGCCTATACCGTTCCACTTGAACAACGCCCCATCTATACCGGCCTCGTTGGTGCCATGTACGGCATCGCATCTGTGGCAGGCCCTCTCATGGGCGGGGCCTTTACTGACCATATATCATGGAGATGGTGTTGTAAGCTTAGACTTCAGAATCACCATATGCGATTGTCTAACTGACCACACCTTTCCAGTCTACATCAACTTGCCCATTGGTGCTTTCACTTTCGCAGGCATTGTGGCCTTCTTTCACTCACCGGCCCGCAAATCCGAGGCCAAGGTCTCCTGGAAAGAGCGGGCCAACCAATTCGACATCTACGGCACAATCGTATTTCTTCCAGCTATTATTAGTCTACTGCTAGCCCTGCAATGGGGTGGCTCGACATACGCCTGGGGTAGCGGTCGCATTGTTGCATTGCTTGTCCTTTTCGGTGTGTTGATTGCTGTCTTCATCGCCATCCAATTCTGGAAGGGTGACTACGCCACCGTCCCGATCAGAATCCTCTCGCAGCGAAGTATTGCCGGCTCGGCCTGGTATGCTTTCTGCCTCGGCGCGACTTTCTTCGTCATGATATATTGGATCCCCGTGTGGTTTCAAGCAATCAAGGGCACCTCGGCGACCAAATCTGGCATCGACTCGTTGCCCTTGATCGTTTCTCTCGTGCTCTGTAACATCATCTCTGGCGTCGGAACCACCAAGCTTGGCTACTACACACCATTCTTCTACATATCCACCGTCTTGATGGCCCTCGGTGCCGGTCTCCTCACCACATGGAAGACTAATACAGGCCATTCGATGTGGATCGGGTACCAAATTGTTTTTGGTTTTGGTGTCGGTTTCGGCATGCAGCAGGCTCTCATCTGCGCGCAAACTGTCCTTCCCATCGTCGACGTGCCAGTCGGCACCGCAATGATGATCTTTTTCCAGACCATGGGTGGCTCGATCTTCCTATCCGTCGCCCAAAACATCTTCACCAATAAACTTCTTCAAGGCGTCATTGCAACAGTTCCAGGCATCGACCCAAGCATCGTCATGCACAGTGGCGCCACCGATTTGAAGACAAACATCCCACCGCGTTTCCTCGCAGCTGTGCAGGTAGCTTACAATCATGCGTTGACACAAACGTGGTACGTATCCGTCGCTATGGCATGTGTATCTGTTTTCGGAGTTGTTTGGATTGAATGGAAGAGTGTCAAGGGCAAGAAATTGGACCCTGTGGCTGCATAGATCTATTGTCAACTTTGCTCTATCTAAGAGTTTCGTACTCTTTGGCGTTAGCGGCGTCTGGACGGAGATCTCGGGTTCATCATTCGAATACAGGAGGACATTGACCGGGCGGCCTCTTAGGGGTAAAGGCAGACTCCCCTCATGATGTGACGGCAGATTTATTGCCGTTGGGCGATAGATTGGTGTACCTTGTAGCACTACTGTGTTCAAGAACCTGTAATATGTTTGCTAACTAGCTATCGAGTAATTACTTTTCCACAGGAAGCTAAATCTGGCATTGAGTTGTGCAAAAAGAAAGCGAGACTGGCCTAAAGCCCAAGCTCAGTCCTTACACAGCCCAGCAATCCGTCAAACCCTGGCCATTTATCCCAACATCAACGCCAAAGGTTGCAACCGGGTGAAGATTGGGGACGGGGTTATGTGAATCTTGAATTTGGCCGAGTCCAGGCTGCCACCTATATGTTGGGGAACTTTGGGGTTGAGGAGGGGGTTAAATACGAGACCAGTTCACAGCGACCAGCTGAACCCTCAGACCGTATTCTGGGGTGCTTTCTGTGAATTATCGGTTTTATTCAGCGCCCACCTTTGAAGTAACCGTCCTTATTGGAGCACATCGAGCCCTTCCAGATCATCGGGCACTGTGGATATTGGGAGGTAGATTTTGTTCACATATGGGTTCGACTTCGATAAAGCCAGCGGGGAAGAGGTAGACGGAGGAGGAGCAGGGCGAAGTAGCTGACCTTACCTCTGCGAGCTTTGAACCGACGCTTGGTCTTGGGTACGAAATATTTGCTTCGGATCTTGTAAAGGTTGCGTCGGCCTCAGTGTGCCTTGAAGTAGAGGTAGGAGTAGGTAAACTTGTCGACAACATATGGACAGTATCATGGGATTGAACACCAATCGTTGGTTCTAGGTACGATTCAATATCTTTTCTCACTTCTTTCCCGTTCAGGGATACTCTCATGGATAAGCTCAACCTACTGGATTCCTGAAGACCCAACGGCTTTCTAAGCTTGATCATCGAGTCTCTGGATGACGCTTACCATTTTCCAACAAGTCCTCCGCAGCTATCATCTGCTTTGGTAGGAGGTATTTAGTATCGACTCCAACCGAAATAAGTGTCTTCACGGCCTCCGCATGTCCCCTAACAACTGCGATCCTGAAAACGAAACTAGAGTCAGCCAATAGATTAGCTCCGGCGGAGATAGACCCGATCAGCGATCAATGAAGCAGTCCTGAAGTATCCCTGAGAGTTCGCTGACCACATCGCTCGTTGAATCGCTGACGGAATCGAGGTTTTGAGTATAGACGCTCTAAAGGAAGTTTTCAATGAAATCAGGGGTGTGTCCGAGCCAGGTCGCTTGCGTAGGCGAAAGCTCTCTTGTAGGGATCGCGAGAAGCGCACATTTTCGACATGGATGCTGACTGCTCGGAGTTGATCAACTACATCAAACTGTACCTTTGAGCGTCCGCCTAGCATCTTTCCGATGCTTGTCTAGGACTTGCTCACGAGGGGGCTCGTTCTTCCAGAAAGTGTGGCCTTTGCAATGGACATGGGCATGGTTGGTGTTGTCGTCGTCAAGAACGTACTGATTTGCCGCTGAAATCTGGAGTGTTTCCGATAGGCCAATCATTGGTGGACAATGCAGATGGCGTTCCAATATATGACTGAAACCACCTAGACGGAGAGCCAGATATCTTAGTCCGCGGCCACTCTTCGGTTCTTTCAGGCTTAGATGATATGCTGAGTATATCACAAAGTTGCTTGTAAGCCCCGATTTTAGCTCCCGCATTGGAAGCTTAGCCAATTGCTGCCGAGGACTGACCGCTGATCTGCTGATGAGGCCAGATTTTCGATACCACTCGATTGCGTGGCATCGTACCTCAGCAATTCAGGACTTTGAAGTGAGCGTTGATTAGAATCTCTTGTCTAAAGGCCCCTCTGGAATTTAATTCAGTTCCTTCCTCGACGCTGTCATGGCTGAACAGTACCCTGATCTCAAAGACCGTCCTGTCAAAGAGACGATCTGCCTCTTCGATGTCGACGGCACTCTCACTCCAGCTCGACAGAGGGTCTCACCTGAGATGCTCAAGCTGCTTTCACAACTCAGACACAAGTGTGCCATTGGATTTGTGGGTCACCTCTCTATTTCACTCTTCCCAAGTCTAGTAACTGGAGCCCCCGGAAACAATGTTCTAATTGACAATCTGTTCCCGAAAGTCTATGTCTAGCACAATGTAATTTTGTCTTTATTTGGCCTTGTTCCATGGAGGCAAGACAGATCTCTCTATGACTCTTTATGATCCTTTTCCTCCTGAGGCGCATAAATGTCCTACGTCCTACTAACATTACTGTGCGCAGGTTGGTGGTTCTGATCTGGTCAAACAACAAGAACAGTTGGGAACACAGGCTATTCCTGTGACGGCAATGTTCGATTTCTGCTTCGCCGAGAACGGTCTTACAGCCTATCGCTTGGGCCAACCTCTACCATCCCATTCATTCCTCCAGCAACTTGGTGAGGAGAGGTATCAGAAACTAGCCAAATTCTGCCTTAGGTACATCTCCGAGCTGGAAGGCCTCCCTGCTATGCGCGGCACCTTCGTTGAGTTCAGGACGGGCATGATCAATGTCAGCCCCGTGGGAAGGAATGCCAGTAATAAAGAAAGGAACGAATTCGAGGCCTGGGACAAGAAGACTGGCTGCAGGGCAAAGATGGTGGAGGCACTGAAACAGGAGTTCCCAGAGTTCGGTCTTACGTATGCTTCTCCGTTCTCAACCCTAAGACTATTGCGAAGCCACCTTCTTGAATACCTGCCAGAGCGGCTCTACTGACACTTCTCAGATACTCTATTGGCGGCCAGATCTCATTCGACGTTTTCCCTAACGGCTGGGACAAGACATACTGTCTGCGACACGTGGAGGCCGAAGCAGACCCTTCAAAGGGCTTGTCTGGCATTCACTACAAGACTATCCATTTCTTCGGGGACAAGAGTTTCGAGGGAGGCAACGACTATGAAATCTATAGTGATCCAAGAACCACGGGTCACGCTGTCAAAGGGCCTGAAGATACTATGAACATCTTGCGGGAGCTTTTCGACTTGTGAATCGGTCGATGCCACCTGTGAATGCCGCGTTCGCTGAAAAATCCTCCTCGATGAGGACGTCGGCTTGCTCAGATAGATGGATTCGGTAGCAGAGCGCAGAGAGACACAGTGATTATAGAACCTAGATCAACAAAAAGTCTGCTTTGACCCTTAACTGATCGGAAATTTCCGGGGAAGCAAGGGCCAATTTTGCCAAGCTTCGAATTCGCAACTGTGAAAAGCAAGCAGCCGAGTCCAAGGTTGCGCAATCCTCATTCTCATCGCTTTTAAACATCACTATGGCGAATGCTAAATCCGTAACTGAGCTTCCGCGCTTCCTATTGCCCAAGCTCAGTTGGACGAGTCCTACAGTGAAGGGCGCTGCGTCGCAGATCAGAAGCACTCGAACTTCCCACCCACAACCTCGAATTCCCACCTTCCAAAAGCCCCTACCGGTGCACACAGCACACGCACCACTATCGTCAAATCGCTCATATTCCCAATCAAACCAGCCTGGGCCATTGCAGAAACGATCGCGCGCAAGCTCACAAACACACTCAGCAGATGCTGCCCCAATCCGTCATAATGGCGTGTATGCGGCGGCTTTCAAGCCTGCCCGGCGTGCCTTCTCGTCGTCACGGGCACTTAAGAAAGACCACCATTTTGATACCTTGAAATTTGTTCAGAGGCTAAGAGGAGAGGGTTTCAGTGAAGAGCAGGCTGTGGCGATGATGCGTGTGCTGAATGATGTTATTGAAGAGAGCATCCAAAATTTGACCAGAACTATGGTGCTGAAAGAGGGTGAGTGACTTGTATAGCAAGGGCGGCGTGTGGAGAAACCGTCGATGCATGAATGTATTTGAGAGACATGAATGGTTGATTGCTAATGCCACCTAGATGCTGAGCGAAGCACGTACACACAAAAAGTCGACTTCGCCAAACTGCGCTCCGAGCTACTGAATTCCGACTCGACTGAATCACAACTGACACGCTCATCACATGAGAGACTCACATCTGACCTGGCGAAACTGTCTTCGCGATTACGAGACGAAATTTCCCGGACGCAGGCTTCCGTCAGGCTAGACCTGAACCTTGAAAAGGGGCGCATAAGAGAGGAGGCAAACGGTCAGGAGATGCGGATCAAAGAGACAGAAGCCCGGATCGAGCAAGAAGTGGCTGGGCTCAGAGAGCGAGTGGAAGCGGTCAAGTTCTCAACTCTGCAATGGTTGATGTGAGTGCCAAGCCCTTTCCTGTTTTGCTGCTTTCATTTCAACCAATACTGTCTCGGTTACATGCCGAGCAGACCTACTCCGGTTGCCTGCTATGTTCATAGAATAGCGGAAGATGAGAGATGCTGACTTTTACATAGGGGTGTGTGCACTGGTACCGCCGCACTCATCCTGGGTGCATGGCGGCTGTTGATGTGACCGAATGCCACGGTCATTTGGCGCCCGAGAAAGTTGCACCTCGCCTGTCTAGCTGCTCACTTATTTAGGCGCGATTCGTGCTGCCGCAACATAAGACACAATAAACAGACCCTTCCTTGCACACTGCTGTCACCCCGTGCCGGTTTAGTAGAGTCCCAATAAAGGCCCTTCGCTGCCTACACTGTCCTACTATTTTTCTGTTTCCCTTTCTTTCCCTTTTCTCTCCTCTTTTGTTTCGGCCTGTACGATCTCACCTGTCTAGGTCAGCCTACCAATGTTGCTGGAGGCCTGGTCTCGACATCCCTTCTCAATTCTCTTTCTTGAAAGAAACTTCGACTTGACTCGTTCGCGACAACTCTCACACCCACATTCATTCTTATAGTACTACGTTTATACATGTACGGACGCACCAACACCTCCGCCAGCCAAGGCCCAAAGTCCAAAAAGCCTCTCCCCTGGTTTCTACCTTTTCGAAGAGGGGACTAGTCCCACTGTCTCTGGGCACATTCTTGATCAGAGCAACACCCCTTGCATTAATATGGGAGAAATCGAAAACAATAATAGCCTGCAAGACACTTGATGCCCCGTCTCAAGGACTAACTTGGTCGATACGCTGAGGTCGAGCTCGCATCACAAGATCACATGGATGAGCGAGCTAGTATCATGCTAATGCACAGCACGCTGCTTACGCACTTACCTCTGAAATTCAGGTGGGACACAGTGAGGGAAATCCCGACTGGACCATGAAGATTTTCGGACCTGGAGACGAGACACCTAGCCGCGGCATTGGCGGTGGACTTCTGCATGTTCAAGTCTGAAGATCCTAACAAGCCGCGCTGGATGTCTAGGTGGTTGACATGCACGACCCCGAAGGCAGAAGAACGCTGGAGAACATTTTCATTCCGACAGGGCCTGAAACCCAGCCTATGGACTTTGACGACTCGAAGGGCGTGGTAGCTTGAATTCCAACCACCTACCGGCAACTGCTCGCAGTCCGAAGCCCTTCAGCGAGGCATGACTGCCATCCGTCGCTGATTGGTTGAGAACATTCCTTTGTCAATGGGAAACCCCTGATTTCGACCATCTCACGTGCACCTCAACTTTCGCCCTGTCTTTCACAAGTAATGTCGACTACACATTCGCTAGTAGCTAATGGTGTCATGTTTTGCAAGGGTTAGCTATCGAGCTTGACCCATGAACAGCGACTCCACTCGTCCACAGTTTCAATCTCTTTCTACTGCAGCTCAAGACGGTCTTTTGCACTGGGGTTGGGCCAAGTGTAACGATGGAATGTGGGTTGTGATTTCCATGTCCGGAAATACTAGCATACGCTAAAGTGGGAGGCTAGAGAAAAATTCGATCGCCGAGAGGTAACATAGTTTGCGATGTTCCTCGGAGGCAGTCTACAGCAACGAACTCAGCTTGAATATTCACCCATACCTCACAACATGGTGGGACCCATATGGTAATCGCCCCCTGTAGGTGGGCCGGATATCTTCTGCCAGAAAGCTACATAGCACACTTACAAACCAACAAATCAAAAAAAGCTTTCCTTACAATCCATGCCCAAGGCTTCTACTTGTCCCCTCGTCGCAATGTTCACCCAATTGAACGACCAGTCCGTTAGGCCATGCCGTTACCACTTCCGTACGTACCAGGTCGAGCCCGAGGACGCCCGTTATTAACGCCGCGTGAGGTGTTGAGACCTACAAACTAGCCTGATCAATGAATTGCCCTGTTCTGCTGGCTGCCGCCTTGTCGAATCAACTCGAGCCCTACATTACTAGACGCAACCCCCCTACTCCCCTAATAATCTACCAACTCGATTAGTGGGACTGGGGAAATACCTGGGGTGGTGCACTTGTCAACATAAGAGGTGGGCGAGTGCCAACATCTCCTGTGACATACTGTACCACCAGAGAAGGAGCTGACCAAGAGCTGCAAAAGCCACCAAAAAGCGAGCGGGAACCCCTATCAGATAGGGAACAGCCCTTGCGTCCCAAACACAAGTATATACCTGTCAAGGAACATCATTGCCGTCAGGCCAGTTGTCTTTACCCACTTCCCGAATAGCCGTTCGGCAGGCCTCGAGGACGGGACGAGGATTTGCCAAACTACGCCGGGCACAGCTTTCTTCACCCTTGCCACCCAAAAATTGTACAAGACATCATAGAGGAGCTCACGCTGATTCCAGGAGACGTAGTATCATTGATTTATGAGCTTGAATGGAGATTTTCTCGTTCCATCTCATGTCATTTCTGGGCCTGTCATTCATCTGAACGCTAAGATGGGCACAAATACCCGACGTAGGCCTGATCCTTTCCGAAACTCCTTTCTCGCAATTGGGTATCTGTTTCCAACCCCCAGCAAGCACAATCCTCATGTCTGCAAATTCGTCGAGGTGCGCCTCGTCTTCCATGGATCCACACAGAACTGACCATGAAACCCAAACAAACTCCGTATGCTGGGGCTGGAACCGTGAGTCCCGTGCGAGAACGTTTACTGAGCGCGAATAATCAACAGAGCTGTAGACACCATTTTGCGCCACATACACTCCTGTTGGAGTAATAGAAGTTGCGGCTACTATGCTGTTCCCATACGCCAGTGCTGGTAGAGTCCCTCTCCTCTGAGCAAACGCCGATAAGGCCATGTACTAATAATTCCTCTCTTGCAAAATATAAGCACATACATATAGTGCTGTGAAGGGCAGTTGAAAAACGTATCAATCAATTCAAGACCGGTATCTCACTTGGGTGGAGTCGTGGCTATGGCTGGTATGCTCGGACGCGGTGTCAGGGTTTTCGCCGGTGAGCCGATGGCTGGAGCAGAAGCTCTTTTCTGGATGACTTGTAGCTTCTTTTTGAGAGCTGCGAGGCGCGCCCTAATGCTAGTCACCACTATCATGACGTTAGTTGGGAGTGTCCCTTGTGCGCTCGTTCTGTGAATTGAACTTACAGTTCCTGACCGTCTTCCTGTCCTCCGGTTCCATACCATTAATAGGAGCTTCGCCGTCCTTGCTTGACTTTGCGTCCTTCTCATTACTGGTGCCAGCCACTTTCCCGAGTCCCAAACCATCGTCATTCTCCAGAATAGCCTCTAGCATCCGTATAGCTGTCACGTAAGAGATCTCACATCCCGGGAGATCTTCCCCCGTCAACTCGTTGATAGCTGCCGAGCGACTCATTTCCAAGGCCCTGTCGTACATGAGTTTCTCAGCAGTGACTCCTGAACTGACGACTACATGGTCGACAGACGTGCCCATGCCTCCACTGGAAGTCGTTGCGGCCGATTGGTTGCTTGGATGGCTGGGGTGATCCATGGGTAATCGCTTCTGACTATCAATCAACCGCAGACGAACCAGCTCAGCCTTTTCCAAGACCTCGTTGAATCGATTCCGGACCCATTGAACGACGTTGTTCATACGATTTCCTATAGCCGGGCTCATCAGTCCCGTTGTAGAGCGAGGCGGTATCGAATCTCCCAGGACTTCACCAACGTTCTTTCGTGCCCACCACCCGCCAGCAATGTCCATCGACTTGGCAAGTAGAGACAGTGCTTTGACGTACAGGACCAGTGCTTCTTCCGCAACGACGACGGTAGCCTCCACTGTGAGCCCAACATCGACGCCGTCCTCAGATCCACGAGCGTCGGGCGAGTCTCGTCTTAGCCCAAGCCCGGTTTGTGCAGAAGGCAAGGTAGGTATCAATTGTCGATATTTAACCTCAGCAAAGCCATAAACCACATCACTTCTAGTCGCAACCTCCTCAATGCTCTGCACCAGTTTTGTGTCTTCGTCCACGATGACTGGCTTAGAGTTGTCTCCAACCAGGACGAGGCTACCTTGGGCGGAAGGGTACGCTGGAAACGGGCTATATCCTATTGGTGGCGAACGCCCTCCACGGCCAAGGTTAATCGGTGGCGAGAAGCCGACGCCGAAAAGTCTTCCACTGGCCAGATTCAATGCTTTCGAGATTGCTGAAGTGGTAGAAGTGGGACTTGGCCCATACCGCCTTTCATAGGAGCTCTGACGGTGATGCAGTACGTCACCACGTGACCTGCCGGATGCTATCTGCACTGCTCGGGAAGCGCTGGCTTGCGCTCCGGTAGTAGAGGTTGGGGTGCCTTGCGTAGTGGCACGTCGAACGATGGCACCCGACTGCGGCGACATTGCTTGATTGAGAGCACCACGTTGCAAACGTGGACTTGCCTCTAACTCGTCTGCAAGTGCGTTGACCTCTACAGCCTTTTTCTCAACCACGACGTAATCTCTTTCGAAGGCGATGTCCTGCGCAACACGCTCGCGTTCCATTTCTTCTTGTTTGCGAAGGGCTCTCTCACGCTCGCTATCCTGCCATTGTTCGCGAATCAAGGACGGCTTTGGAGGTGTTCCAGTGCGAATCACCTGCTGATCGATTGTTATAGCTGCCGGTCGAGGGCTCTGCTGTAGCAGTTCCTGCCTGGCGGGCGCACTTGCATGTGATGGCAAAGACGGTCGTTCAGGTGATCTACTCACTCGTCGATCATCCCCACGTCTCCGATGCTCGGGATCCTCACCAGTGCTTATCCGTGGAGTATCTGGGCGACGGGAAGGACCTGTAGGCTGTCGAGCGGGGCCCTTGGCAGTACCAGGGATGCTTTCTTGAGGGATACTGTGAGGTAACTTTGAGTACGGACCGACTGGACTGGTTTTGCTACCCTGTCGCGGAAGTCCCAAGGGATCCGCTTGACTTGACTTTCGCCCGTCTCCGTCTACCGCTCCCGGGGGAGATGGTGATGGCTTCTCCGGTGGTCGATCTTCAGGTGCCAGACCAGGAATCTCGTCAACAATGACGCTGTTCCCAAAAAAGTCAGGGAAAGACATGCGTTCTTTCGGATCACGCTTTAGCAGGCTGCGAACGAGTTTCTTCATTCCATCGGACACCAGGACCTCATCCCCAAACTTGATCTTGTCCTCACCCTTCTCAATCCGCCGAAGAAGTTCAACATGATTTGAGGCCCGAAAGGGTGGTTTGCCTGTCATCATTTCATAGAGGACCGTACCCACAGACCACAAATCTGCTTTTGCATCATATTTCTCGTAACGCAAGATCTCTGGAGCCATATACAAGGGTGAGCCACATAAAGTTTCAGCTAGCGACGTTGACGGAAGTGACCGAGCGAATCCAAAATCGGCAATTTTGAGCATTGGGAGCGAGGGGATGCCACAAACAGGTACAAGTGAATCATCGCTAGCTAGGTATGGCATGACAGACGGTTTCTCTTTTGCGAAGTAATGAGGGGATGGGTTGAGCAGTAGATTCTGCGGCTTGACATCTCGGTGGATGAGGTTCCTAACTCGAAGAAATTGCAAGGCGCTTGCTAATTGCTTCAAGAAATGCCGGACCACGACTTCATTCAGGCCTCCCACGCGAGGATTTGGGTATTTGACCATCATGTCTGAGGCCATCGGGTTGTCTTTGATTGTGTCTCGCTTTTTGATGAAGTATGACAAGTCTCCTAATGCGACATACTCCATGACCAGGTGTATGTGTTGGGAGGACTCCTTGCAATCAATCAACGCAACAATGTGTGGATGGTGTAGGCCTTTGAGGATAGTGATCTCGGAGGTGAGGTTGTCTTTGAGCTTTTTGTTGAGCTTGGAAAGGTTGACAGACTTGATTGCCACAAGGCTTTTCTCTTTCTGCTGGTTCTGGCTTCTATCAGCAACATACCTCTGCCAAAAACTTACAGGTGATAGCGTTGGGAGAGAATACAATGACGCTTCTCGCAAAAGACTTGCAGGGCTTGATTTGTGAGGACTTACGACATGTACTGCCTTGTAGACTGTGGCGAAGCTCCCTCGCCCAATCTCTTCCATCTTAGTGAAGCTCCCAACGGCGTTCGACTCCCGAGAGCGTCTCGGAGCCGCAGACTGCGGTGCCAGGGCCGCCATGTTGAGAAAGCCTAGCCCAGCCCAGCCTAGAGAGGCGGGTTTAAGAGCACCAGCTTCGACAATTGTTTCTGCTATCGACGTAGTTGTGGATAAAGAGTAGAAGTGAGCTTGTTGAACATGGAGACAAAAAAAAAAGCTCGAGGGCGCAGGCAGGAAAGGGACCGGCGAAAGAATGTGGGGATGGCGGATTATCGTTAGGGCGGAAGAGGGTCGTCCAGTAGAGCGTAACAGGCTGTGCAACCTTAAGTCGCAGTCATTCAGCAATGAGTGGCCTAGCCCGGTGAACGATCGTTGGTCAAGAAATGAAAATGCTGCGGAGCTGTCGTATGAGGCTGCGAGGAGTGGCAGGAGGGTTCTGATTGGAAAGCAGCCTGTAAGGCAGCGATGCTGAACTCCGAGTCACTAAATTGCGGATGCGCGAGATGATAAGGAACGTCAGCGACGATATGAACTGGTCAAAGTGACAGCCAAAAGGACAGTTAGGGACACCAAGCGAAGTATGTCATATGTGTTCGGGCTGTAGGATGGGAGGGAGGTCGTGGATGAGAGTGGAAGGGAAGCACCTTCTGATGGAGGGCGTCAGTCGCGCAATACGAGCGTCAAATGATCTTCAAACTTCGCCCAGTTCGCCAGAGAGGCAAATGACCGTCTACGCCCTTTTCGGGAATGGCTCCCGTTTTCGTGATAAGAGCAAGCTTATCGTCCACATTGCCCCCCCCAAAGTTGGGAGTTCTTCCCCACTCCCACACCATAACAACCATCTCCGTTACTGGTGGGAAGCCCCTCGACTCAGCAACTCTCACTCGACGAAAAGACCACCTTTGCCATATTATCCCTGCTCTAATCACAACCCTGAGCTCCGATTTACGGATATTTATTCCGTTGCATGTGCTAATCACGGTAGCCTCAAACTAGATTCAAAAGCATGCCCGAAAGAAGTTACTTTGTCCCACTTCTCCCATAGCCAGTAAAGGACTTCGTATAATGCGGCTGTAATCCTGGCAGGACAGATATTCTAATCCTCTTACATCTATGTGCGTGCATCAAATGCCCAGGCCCTGGACTAAAAGCCAGAGAGCCACTGGCGGCACTACATTATCATTACAGGAAGTTAGGACTGCCTCCGTCAAGCCTGCTCCTGCAGCTGCAGTGAGAGCCTTAATCACGACTTTGACCCACGGATCTGTCTCGGCCTTCGCCCAGCCTCCGATCATCAGCCATGCATGAGAAAATACCAAACCCACTGTGACAGCGACGGCGAAGGCCAAGCTTCCTTCCAGGCTTTTCCCGCCCGACCAGAGCCACTTGTGTCGTCCATATCGCCGACCAATCAAGGATGCAGCAGCATCACCCATCCCGACGCAGATGACTCCGCTCACCATGCTCACATCTCGTTCAATGACATCCCACCCAATCCATGGACCTACCCCCGACCTCGGTGCTCCGGCGAGCGAGAGCCACAGGGGAACAGCACACCCGATCAACAGGAAGATGTGCGATATGATGACTGGACCGCGATGATCTCTGCCATCGACATAGGGCGCGAGGAAGTTGGTTAAGGGCCTCGATATGGGAGGCAGCTGCGATGCGCGAAACAAGTCCAATAGCAGGAAGATGGCTAATATTAACATGAGAGCCAGAGCAACAAAACATGGGTCGACAAAGACAGTTGGCAGAAGCATGGCGACCATGATACCATGAAAGACTTTTCGCCGTGTGTCGACCTCAACTACGGATGTGAGGCTTAGGACGGTTGTGATGCCAGCGACGAGCACAGCCACACAATACACACATAGCACCAAACGGGTATTTGCTGCTCCCAGGCTGTTTTGCCGAAGTGAATCAACCCATCCAGAACAGCCGGAAATAGGCGGGTCTTCTAGACGGTCGGGGAGACAGATCCATCGCTCTAGGTTTGTTGAAACGGTCCAGAATCTGAATTGTGGAATGTCACCAAGCAAGTATCCCAGGGCCCACCCAAAGGGCTCGTTGCCAGAAAGTGCATGTGCGCCGACATAGCTCCTAATTGGCCCGAGGATAATGAAACAAGCCATGACGTAGGTGAATATTGCATAGAGCCACTTTCGGACTTGAGCTTGAGCTTCGGTGAACGTCAGGAACGTAGAGGAGTCTGGACTGAGAGCTCGTCTTGGACGGCCGGCTGGGGTAGTCCTAGGCTTATGGGAGCTGGAAGGGCCTTCAATGGAAAACGTGTGTCGCCGCCGGCCGGTGTGGCTGAAATTAGAGTCATGTCCGCTTTCTGCACTCCAGGGCTTGACCGGCCAGTCAACGGCGGATGCTGGTTCACCGCGGTGGGCAGTACCGTTTGCCTGGTGTTTGTAATCGATCCTCAGCTTTGATAAGCGGGTACCACGTCCGAAGCGGACCAAAAACTTCTCGTCATCTTCACTTTCTGACGAGTCTTGAGGTTTTTGCAGTTTGCCAAAACCGACAAGCTTCTTGCAGATGGCAGCGTCGAAACAGCGGGCCTTTGATTTTGTCGACCTGTCCCTCCTGATGCTGCGTCGGAAACGCCAGGATGGTACACGGGCCAGAGCGACTTCCCAGCTCAAGACTCTTTGGCAGGTGATGAACAGGGCGATGCCGCCAAGCCAAAGCAAAGCTTTCAAAATTTCCGCTTGCGGTGTGATTGTGAACAAGAGTAGATTGATTAATGCTGCAGAGAGCAACTGCAGCTCAGCAGGGTCTAGACTGGTGGTCGTAAGGAAATATATAGTTCTTGTGGTCATGAATTGAAGTGGATAGAGCAATGTCAGATCTTCCGCTGTCAAGCTTGGTCCTCCACTTAGCTTCAGGGCGTAGGGAATACGAGGTGGTAGCTCCTTGTCAGAGTTTTGGGATATCATCAGAGGTACTAAAGTAGTGAACCAATGAAGGACATTGAACCTCTGGCTAGTGTTCAGCCGTGGTATAATGTTCTCTGGCATTGAGGCCAACCCAAGGATCGAGTTTGCGAGAAGCCAATTCGAGCTTCGAGACAATAGAGAGATTGAGACGATCAGAGGGAGAAACACTGGGTAGAGAAGTGGACCAGGGTCGAATCTTGAAGGGATCCGGAAGCCTTGTTGAACAGAAAGTAACACGCCATTTCCGCTCCGGTACAGTTTATATGTCTGTCGGAAAGGATAAAAGATATACCAGCATGTGGTGATCAGGAAGTGGCTCCTGATTTCCGACCACCAAAGCAAAAGCTGGGCCAAACGGTCGTGGGGTCTGGCAGTAACAAGTCCAATCACAAGTAAAAGGAAAACCTCGACGGTCCGTCTAATGATCTCTGCTCTTTTCCGCTTTGTATATTTCTCTCGTGCCCGAATTTGTTCTAGATCTTTCTCGCTCGGAGCTGTGACGAGGGACGTCGGCTGCTGGACTGGAAAGGTCCACTTGTCCGACTTGAGAATAGGAGGAGTCGGCAAAGGACTGATGCCTGGGGTCCTGTCGATTGGCGTACCACCACGTAGACCTTTTCGTGCTCGTAGTGGGGGCGCAGGTAGTTCTTTCAGAAAGCCTCTGCCACGCTCATCGTCCGCTTCTGTGCCACTGTCGCAAGACGAAGGAGAAATCGAGGCAGAAGGTCCATCTTCACGAGGTCCGATCGAGCTCGCATTCTGTTCGGGTCCAATTAAGCTTGCGCTACGGCGGTGATATGGCTGTGGAGACCGTGAGAGGCTACGGTCGCCAAAGCCGTCATCATTTGAGGACGTTCTTGCCTGCGGTATGGCACTATCAGTCGGTTGCACGGAATTCATATGGGGACTTCGAGTGCGGTTCTGAAAAGCCTAGGACGCCGCATCATCTCAGCTTCCTGCCAAGACAGGTGGCCAGTAAGGTGGATCTGGATGCATTTCTCAATGCCTTGGGTATGACCGGGTTACCTGCGTCATGCGCTTTGGAATTGTGGGCATGTGCAAAGGTGCAAATGGCATGTGCTGCATCTTTGTTGGGAATCGTATGCTGAAGCTATACATTTCCGGGTCAGCGGGCACCCGGCGAAAACTATCATCCCGCAAAAGCATGCTCCCCTTTTTCTTCTCCCCTTAACGGCAATTTGACCTTTCACCAATTTGCGAAGACCTGTCTTTCCTTCGAAGGCATTTGGTCAAAGTTTGATCGCATAGCTTGAACACGACGGGATTCCGGGCTCATCCGGCCTGCAACGGCGGTGACAATTAAGACGTTCTTCCAATTAGCATTTTCTCTGTTCTCGCCTGCTTAAAAGTTTCTTCTTGTGATCAATTTGAATCGCTGAATTACTCTGTCCATTAGCATTAGTCTGGTACCAGATCCACAATTTTACTACCGCAGATTTTCTATGCCGTCTTTGAATGTCGTTGCTCTTATATCCGGCGGCAAGGACTCCTTCTATTCGATCCTTCACTGCATTCAAAATGGCCACAATGTTGTCGCACTGGCAAATCTATACCCATCTACGGCAACCGACATCCGTGAGGGTCATGGCGAAGGCGACGACATTAACAGCTTTATGTACCAGACCGTTGGCCATAGCGTCATCCCTTTGTACGCTTCCGCCTTGAAATTACCGCTCTACCGAAGGGGTATATCAGGCACGGCAACTCAGACCGGCAGATATTACGCATACACATCCACCGGGCCACTAGATGAGACTGAAGATCTGGTTCCTCTTCTTAAGGAGGTCCTGCAACACCATCCGGAAGTGAACGCGATCTCTTCTGGCGCAATCTTGTCAACGTATCAACGAACTAGGATCGAATCCGTAGCAATTAGACTAGGTCTCACCCCCCTTGCCTTCTTGTGGCAATACCCAGCGCTTCCACCACCAATCGAGCGAGAAGATTCAATAACCGGATTACTAGACGACATGGCGGCTGCTGGCTGCGACTCCCGCATTATCAAAACAGCAAGTGGTGGTGTAAAAGACTCGATGCTGTGGGCTGATGTTGCCTCACCGAGAACGAGAAACCAGCTCGTTGCTGCTATGGCCCCGTTCTTCGAGGATCACGAGTTTTGGCTTAGAGGGTCTGTGCTGGGAGAAGGAGGCGAGTACGAGACTCTGGCGATAAATGGTCCGCCTCGAGTATGGAAGCAAAGAATTATCGTTGATGAGGCTGGCAACACCATTGTTCATAGTGAAGGAGGAGCAAGCTATCTGAGAATGGGTAGTGCAAGACTTATGGAACAGGATCAGGCCGAGAGCGAGGAGGACGGCAATGTGGTAAGAGTGCCACGACTGCGTGACCCAGAATTTGCTTCCCTTGAGCAAGAGATCTCTGCAATATCTCCGTCTGCGAAACCAGCCCTGCAGACTCTACCCGAACAGATTTCGGAGGTAGGGTTTACACTTCTGCACAACGTTAGGTATCCCTTCTCCATCCCACCTTACCTGAAGACGTCAATGAAGTCAACCTCTACCTCCATTGTTATATGTAACCTTACAACCACTGAGTGTAGCGGCGCTCCTCATAAGGCTGGCCATATAATGGCGCTGCTCCAGACATGCATCCACTCGCTCAATCGCGAGCGCTTACCCTCAGAACAACTCTCCGTCGACGACATAGTCTTCACTTTATTACTGCTCGACTCAATGTCCGATTTCACTGATGTCAATACTGAGTATGGCAAACTTTTCACCGCCCCTAATCCGCCTGCCCGCGTCACCATCGCCTGTGGTGGCAAGTTACCAGACAATGTTCAAGTAGGGTTGTCCGTAATGCTAGACACCGGGCCCCGGAAAACGAGAAGAGGTCTACATGTCCAAAGCAGGAGCTATTGGGCACCAGCAAACATTGGTCCATATTCTCAAGCCGTCAGTGTGCCGTTCAGTGGTAGCGAAGAAGCCAGGAATGGAGATAACGGTGAGGTTGTACACGTGGCTGGACAAATACCACTGGTGCCGCATACGATGGAGATGCTGGAAGCAGCATTCTTGCCTCAGACGCTTCTGTCGCTGCAGCATCTATGGCGCGTGGGTCAGGAAAGGGGTGTCGACTTGTGGACTCATGGGGTTGCATTTCTAGCTGACCCTAGCAAATCCGTTGAGAAATCTGAAGCTATTCCGAAAGAATATGAGGGTAAGGGGAACACCGATGCCGTGGAGGAACCGAAGGGGGAGAATATTCAGTTTTCCACGGAGGAGGGTCAGGCTGCCATAGTAGATTCCACCTCTTCCAACAACCAAGAGCAGTCTTCCGGAAAAGACAATGAGCAACATGTCAAGAACGCGGAGGAAGGAGAAGTCGACCCAGAAAGACTACAGAACATCTGGCGGAGCTGGAAGGGAGCTCATGCCTGGTCACAAATGGCAAACG